>Ga0214543_1007218_pt1 | contig 19243 bp, 25 predicted proteins | sample CNSS2metaG_FD_160094 | JGI IMG/M metagenome (GOLD analysis project Ga0214543, IMG submission 160094) | Root nodule microbial communities from cowpea collected in UCLA plant growth center, Los Angeles, California, USA - CNSS2 | ecosystem: Host-associated > Plants > Roots > Nodule | place: USA...
AAAACTGTTTATAAAAAAAAAAATAAAAAAAAAATTATATATATATATATATATATATATATATATATATATATATGTTAAATATGACAAATAGGCTACCAGTCTTGTTTCATCCAATGATGATTTATAGGCAAGATTAGTTTCTTCATACAAATGACAAATAAGTTACAAGAAAGAAATAAGATCCTATGCCTTAACCAACATGAAAGACATAAATTGAACTCATTCCAAACAATAAATACACCTGCATCATGAAAATCCCACATAATTAAATTCAACATTCTACAAATAAGGAGAGATAAGATTTCATTGTCTTAGACCATGTGAAAGAAGGAAATTCTTAAGTTGGGACATATTCCAAAAATCAAAATACTAAGTAATTTACGTTACACTTAAACTTTTTTTTTAAAAAATAAAATAAAAATATTTTATTTTTAATATTTTTTACTATTAATAACTTTTAAAATATTTATTATTTGACAAATTTGAACAAGTTTTTAATTAGACTAATTTTTATGATATTTCAACTAAGATGTTTTTTAATAAAATATTTAACTCAATTCGTAAATAATTAAATATAAAGTAAGATAATAAAAGTAATTTTTTTAAGAAATATACTTGATATTTATTTAATTTATTTAAATGACCTATATATTTAAAGAAATAAAAGCGTGTGAAGCGATAAGTATTTCAAAACAAAACGAATAATTAAAAACTCTCAGACCCGTCTTATTATTTTTAAGGGCTCCCAACAAAGAAACCACCTCGAAAAGTATAATAAGCTTTCCTATTTATGATAATCGGAGTGCCATTTATTACTATGACTAATGTGTAAGAGAAAACAAATTGATGACATTAGACCAGTCAAATGTACTGCCTCTGCATTAGAAAGAGTTACTTACTGCTTTTAAAGATTGCAACATTTTATGTCCTCAGATCTTTATATATAGAGACCACACACCCTTCTAGTTTTGTCACAGACCATCCTTTCCTGACTTCTCCACACCACTGCATCCCTTTCTTTCATCCCTTTCTTTCTTCACAACTTCCATTTCCAACCCAAAGAAACACACACTCTCTCTTTCCCACATGGCATCATACCAGTACCATCCTTTTCCGGTTGATCCTGCATTCTTCCCCAGCAACATGAATACCCCTTCTTCTCCTCCTCCTCTCCAGTTTCACCTCCCTCAGGAAACATCTTTCAATGTCACAAACCAGGATACTAGCTGTGTTGACCAAAGCTCCAAGATCACCATCAGTGACAATGAGCCTTCTGTCACAAAAAACCTTAGCCCTCAGTCCTCTGTGGTGGTGGACAAGCTTGAAACCGGTGAACAGGTCACTCAGAAGGTGAACAACACTCCGGCGTTGAAGAAAAGAAGAACCAGAAATGGATCTTCCTTGACTAGTAACACTCAATCCAAGGTAAATAATTTGAGTTTAATTTCTTTATCTCAGAGTTTCATACTGTTAATCCAACAGAAACCATTCTTGCTACAACAATTTTTAAGGCATTCGTTATGAAATGATTTACACTAGAAAATTAATTATTTATGTTCTAGCTTTATTTGTTTGTTTTCAGAAAATGTTGTAGCTTTATTAATTATGCAAGTTTGGCGCATTTTTCCAGCATTAATTTGGTATACTATAATTAGAGTTTAGTGTGTTAACCAAATTAGTATTGTTTTTTGTTGATTATTGTAGGATACTGCAACAGAAGGAAGAACCAAGAAACAAAGGAAGAACAATGGTGGGGTGAAAGAAGAGGACAAGGGAAAAGAAGAGAAGAAGGAGCAGAGAAAATGTCCTGAAGAGCCCCCAACAGGCTATATCCACGTCAGAGCAAGAAGGGGTCAGGCAACGGACAGCCACAGCCTTGCTGAGAGGGTACTGTACTCTCTTACCAACTGGAAATTATCTATGGCTTTGGGCCCCACTAATGTGCTGGGTTCCTCGAGTTTTATCTTCATGTCTCCTTCTAATGTTGCAAGAAAATGGATTTCAGGTGAGAAGAGAGAAGATAAGTGAAAGGATGAAGGTGCTGCAACGGCTTGTGCCAGGCTGTGATAAGGTAGGTAAAGTAGCACTTCATGTCACACTTGCATGTAGGACCAATAATTTTATTTTCGTTAAAAGTAATATTGAAATAGCTTTATGACTTAACAACAACTCCTTTGTTATTCTTTTCATCAGTTGTGTGATTTGTGAAATGTGGTTGTGCTCTTGTAAGAACTGCCCTTTATACTTTAGTTTTTCCCATTTCTTCTGACAGCTTCATGTGGTTTGGTTTTTATCTAGGTGACTGGAAAGGCCCTTATGTTGGATGAAATAATCAATTATGTTCAGTCTTTACAGAATCAAGTTGAGGTACCCTTAACGGAGTCAATTGTTTTTTCTGGTTAATACTTCCCTTGATTATTCATCATGAATTAGCTATATACCGTTTGTATTATTGTGCAGTTCTTGTCAATGAAGCTTGCTTCCGTGAATCCCATGTTCTATGACTTGTCAACGGACCTAGATACCCTCTTGGTTAGACCAGAGGTGAGGATTGATAAAGAAAATTAACAATTTCCATGTTGACCGATCAAGTTAAACATGTCTAATCATGAGCTAACATGGTCTCTTTGAACTTTTCAGAAACTAAATAGCATGGCATCACCATCACCACTACCATGTGTGTCACATTGCAACAGCCCTAACCAAGCCACAACTTTTGCTGATACAACCACCATCACCCCCACCAACATCTTTCACAATGCCAGTGATTATCTTTTGGATAATTCAGTTTCTTTTTTTCTTCAAGGCCAGAGGTCAACTATGTTCTCTGAGGAGGTATAGACACAAGTAGCCAATTTTCAATTTTATAAAAAGAAAAGAAAAAAGGTTTTCTTTACTGCTACTACTATTATTGTTGCTGACAAAGACATCATTTTCAGGATACCGGTAGTCATTTCTGGGACGCAGAGGACCAGCGACAAAAGTTTCTTCATCCATATGGATTCAGCAACAACTTATATTCCTTTCATTAATAAATTTTTTTTCCCAAAGCTGCCCTACAAAACTACGAAATTGTTGTAAGTTTTCACATCCTGCCTCGTATTAAAACATTATAATATAACTCAATGATATATGGTTCTGAGTCTGACCCTTTTTTTATTAAAACTTCCTCAGGATTTAGCTTTTACACTAGGCAAGAAAATTCCAAAGAGGCGCGAGAATGAGCCAAAAAGAAATTAGACATTAGGAGAAAAAACCAAAGCTACGCTTGGTATGGGTATAAGTACATCATTTCAGTTGAAGAAAGGGGTAATTGGTGGCGTAAAGAGTCTGGCTTGGTTCCTAGTCCATCAGATTAAAGTGACCTTTGAAGATGAATAAAGGGCACCAAAGTTAATGGATGAAGAACCAAAAGGACAGAAAATACCGACCAAATAAGAACATATCTTTTCTAGATCCATTGTTCTGTTCCAGTGATTTTTGACTCTCCAAGGACTTATGATGCACAAATTCCGAGAGACTATCAATCCTATACACAGACCAATGTCATGTAAATTATCAAAGTATTGATTCTTGTGTGGTGGCAGTTATTCTGTTGGTACAGTTAATTTCACCATTATTGAGAAACGAGGGTTGATGCTACTGATCATGTTCTTGAAATGACTGGCCATGCATTTGTTTCTTGGTCTAGTTAGCTTTTATGTATATGTATCTGCAGAATCTTCATAGTTTTGGCATCATTATGATTATTGTTCTTATATATTTATCCATCCACAGCCAAGTCTCTATAACTAGATGTTCACCTCAAACTGTCAGAGTTTAAAAATTAATAATCATTAATTTTCGTATAATATGGTTCATTATTTTCTTCAAAATTTAATATTCTGACGCTGCTTAACGAACCAATGCATGCGCGCCTATATACGTTCCACTCACAAAAGAAAATTCGGTGTAGTTGTAATATTGATTGAGAAGTCATATTCATGTATCAATGGTAGAGTCGTGATCATTTTATATTGTTAATTATATATAAGTTATAACCAAGGAGTGTGTACTTGCGTTACTCCATTAAAATATTGGTTTGTTTCGTTTAATTTCAAAGATAACCAATTTACTTGGCCTGTTTAAAGATAGTAAATGAATTGACGTGACAATTTTTTGTTTCCATAGACAAAGGAGTTCTTTGTTACAAGGATAGAACTGTCAAAAGGCTAAGAAGATCTTCCATGCTTTCAGAGTGCATGTGCAGTGGGAACACAGAAGAAATGCTCTCAATCTATGTACATTGAACCATGGCTAAAGTGTGGCGAGGACATGATAGAAATATTAAGTACAATATGACCTTTTACAAATAGCTTTTATCAGCTGAACAATTTTAAAACTGAAGTAAAATATCTTCCAACTTTACTCTAAACTGATCTTCTTCTTGTTATAGTTGACCTAATAAATTAGGTTAAATGACTTTAGAGATCATTTTTGTAATAAAATCTTAAAGAAGTCTTTTTCTTTTTATTTAACTCAATTAGATTCTTATTTTAAAAAATTCATTGCGATTAGTGAGTAAATTTTTTTATAGAGCTTGTGCTCAATTTGAGAGGACAGGAAATTCCAAATTTTCCCTATCCCTATGAGCAAATGGTTTAGTAGATGCTAATGTGAAAACAAAGAGAAGTTGGTTCTAACTAGTTTGAAAATCAATATCTATGTATCAATCGACTATCTATTTGTGTTGACAAAGATGTCAACTAGCATTTATTCATAGCAAATAAACCACATACTCCATCTACCTCTCAAACTGCTGCTCAATAACTAAAAACCCTATATTTTGGGCACCATATTAAACAGAAGAATAGACGTCTACATTAAAGTGAAGACACAAAAGTCACATGTGGTTTAGTTACAAGCAAAATAGAAACCAATGCACATAAAATGAAGTGAAGAGAGAGAATTTCACTCCCAAGAAACTAAAAGAATTCTTTTCCCTTAACCTTTGCGTATGTGTGGATATAGACAGTCCATGTGGATTTTGTGTTCCACTTGTTTTCTCTGTGTCGACCCGCATGTTGCACTGTCCTCTCCAATCATATGCACCATCTTCTTCTATGTGTCTTTTCCAATTGAGGCTATAGATATACACACAACATGATCAACTGGGCTTTTGATGTATCTTGCATAGCTAGCGTTAGTTACCAGAAAGAAAGAAACTAGAAAAGAGCTTGATATTTATTCAGTCATGTGTCTAATCCTACCCTTTTTCCCACAGACACTAGCCTGATCTAGAACCAACTACATCATCTAGATTATCTGTTCATGCTTGTAATTTTGCATTAGATACGTGAGTATATATATGGCACCCACCAATTTATCATGCCAAAAGCTATCAAAGTTGAATGATAGCAATGGTGATTAGTTTTCATATGAAATTGTTTTGGATTTCACATCATGACCTATTAATGCTGGATTTGGACACTGTAGAAACTGTTCTCTGGGCCGTTGATGCATATTTGTCACTTGACACCTTAAGTATGCCTAAGAAAAGCACATGACCTAGAAAGCAATGTTAAAAGTTGGAACACACTTCCCAACCAAACCAGTTTGAGAAGACAAGGTGCTGCCATTTGTTTAGCAATAAAAATATTTGTTGGTGCCCAAAGAAGTAAATGCTGTACATATTTGTTGCTCACCAACACATCCATCTGCAATTAAGGGGTCCCCCCTGTTTTTATTATTTTAGGGTTTCCTCAACTGACAAGCAATGCAGCACTGCCCTTGTCTCTGCTTCACATTACTTCTTGCTTCTGTTTTTCTTTTCATCTTTCTACCAATCATCTTTTCCGAAATGTGGTCACAATTTTTGTAAGAAATTACAATTGATTAAGTGTCGTTGATACAGCTACAATTGCAACCTCAATATTGTGTGACCCTATAAATCTTGATGATGTGGCCAAAATCCCAGTGATGAACCAGTAACCATACCTCCTCTTTATACTTATTGATCATGACTCATTCCATGCTCAAATTGAATTTAATTAATGATGTTCTGTTCTTGTTGAGCCCGTATCAATTAATATCTTCCTTCAAAATCCTTGATTACTGATATTCTGGATAACCCGTCAAAGTCCACAGTTGACACAAGATTACCTTAAAAGGCTTAAAGTTGTTAGCAAAGGTACATGAATTGTTTCATCTTTAATTCTATTTCGTGCTCAAACTTAAACTTCAAAGCAGGGATTTGCCTCTTCAAAGTGAGGGAAGTGCATGATAAACTATATTTATAACTAATTTGTTCACAAAATCAACAATACAAGTTAACTTCAGAATTCATTATACATTTTATCAATATAGCTCTATTCTTACACACTTTTACTTGGAGGAATTGGATTCCTTATTCGCTTGGTCACAACAATTCTGAGGTTTGGTGGTTCCTGTCAAAAGGAAGTAGAGTATATCTAAATAAATTAAGTTTATTTATAGATAGATAAAAAAAAAAGTTACTTCATCTTGAAATAAAATATTTAAAATGTATTTTTAAATAAAACATGGTTTTGAAAAATAAATAAATAGATGGGTCCTATTATTGTCTGTGGGTACAACCTATGACAAGTCTGAACCTAAACCCCCTTCTGACTTGTGCATATAAAGCAACAAGCATGAGCTTGAAAGACGTTAAAGTGTCTTCCTCAGACGGTGTAATAAAGAAGTTAGAGAAAGGTTAATTATTGATTTATTAAATTTTACCTAAAAGTTATTATTATACACCTCAAGGAGAAGGAAGGAATATAGAAAAAAAATGGAAAAATATAAATGAGGCTTTGAATCTGTATAATCAAGTACTAGCTATGTAACCATAACCGACTTTACGTCTAATCATGTCTAATGTAATCATAATGGACTTGTAGTTTCCCAAGTAAATACTCCCATGGACCCTTCTCTTCTCTTCGCTTTACTATACAGTAAGGTAAATTGTACGACTAATTATTTACTGCTGCTACTTTGAAAACTTAGGATTTAATCATCAACATGGATTCGAGTACTTTAGGACCATCATTGTTTGGTAACTTTTGGGAGATAAAAATGAACGACTATAGACACACCCTTATATACTGTAGCTGGTTTCAGTGATTTTCCATGATAGTTAAAGCTGCAGTCATTAATGACATGGGTTGGGACATGGCTAATCAAGAAGTACATAAGATTCGTGCGTACGTTAAGGGTGCATTAACTTTTTACCAGTGACCGACTGATACCAAAAACAGCAGTAACATGGTCAATGACTAAACCGTGAAGGTTATTCCATCTTGATGAGTTTTTGGAACTAATTAAAAATAAAAAAAACAGTTAATAGTGCTGTCACAATCTGATGTCAAATGAAAATCTACATCCACTTGTCATTCGATTCAAGATAAATGACAGGATCAGTCTTGTGATAAGCTTGATGTAGAAGCTTGTTTGTCGTGATGATTAAGCCGACATCTGTGTATGGATGCATCCATATAAACATCTTTGCCTTTGGTCCAATCATAAAACATGATTAAGAAAGTGATTATGTGGTCTTATCATGGGTTATTACAAAGCTTGAGTGGGATTAACATGACTGCATGTCTAATCCTGAGATGTACTAGTAAATCTACAAAAAGCCCTTTAAATGGTAATGATAACAAGTTACCTGGTAAGTACACGCACATGTAGCCCGATTAATCTTGGTCCTAGATGGTAATGATGAGTTAGAGTTTGTGATTGGGATATGATTTAAGATTTCATTTTGTATTTGTAACATAATTGTTATCTAATCTGTCAAATAAATAAGGCTTATTGGGGATCCAGCATTAAGGATCTAAAGCTATAACTAAATTGTCGGATACATGGTTTGTCGGGTATGCCTTACATAAATCCAGTTACGTATTGATTTGCTAAATTTGGATGTAGCTGTGACATTGACACCACAACTTTCCCCCAACCAATAAAAACAGTGATTAAAACTTAACAGTGCTTAGATTCATGATTAACATCAATTATACATTATAAAGAGGGGAGTGGACGTAGAGGACGTCAACCACTCATTCAATTGCCAGAAACATCCCAAAGACGACAGAAAACATCTCAGGGATGTGTCTCCGGCTGCTTCAACTTGGACTGAGATTAGCCAAAAAACAACAAAGACCTATAAAGACAGATAGAGATTCCTTTTTAAACCCAATTAATGCAAATATAGTTCGCTTTCATGTACTAATAAATGTAGCAAATAAATGAGTCCATTTTCTTCATACAATGTATTCAAATATTTGAGTTATTCGAGTCCAAATATGCATGTCTTAAATATATTAGGAAACAGAGTTTCGTTAAAATATGTTTGAATGAATTTTTTTATAAGCATTTATATTAAAATGAAAATGAACTTATTTATAAACTAAAAATCATATTATGTATGAATTAATTAGAAGTTTTATTATACTTTTAAAAATAATATTTGTATCCTATGTGTAAGTGAAGAATTGACCACATATTAAGAGATTCGCAATAAACTAAGCATCTTACTAAAATCTGTTTAGCTAGAGAATATTTATTTATTTATTTTTCTACAAGTATTTATAAGAACTTTATTCAAACAAATTCTTAATTATTTTGAATAGAGTTAATTGCTGTGTAAACGCCTTTAATTTCTATTAAAAAATGATATCAGAATATCTAGGATTATTAATAATATAATTAAGTTAAACTACATATGGCCATATGATAATCTCTAATACCATGGTATTAGAGATTATCAAAGTATTTTACGTGACATTATTGCTTATGTATGCACTTAATCAATCGTTATGTGCATGTGATTAATATTGTTAATGATTTGATCTTAAATTTAAAAAGTTAAATGTGTATGATTTAAAAATTGAGATTTAAAAAAGAAAAAAAAATGAGTGATAATTTGTATTTGGAGGTGAGAGGTGTGGAAGTGGAAGTAGTAATCTTAAATGAAAAAGATGTGTTCCTTGGTGTCTGTGTTGTTGGGGAATGGATAAGGACAGGAGATTATCCTGTAGCTATTAGGTTGTTTATGAGTCCCATACACAGAAGAGAGTCTTAATTTGGAGGGTGAGGGACCGAGTGAGGGTGCAGAGAACAGTGGGAAGAATGAGGGGGTGAGGCCCACATGGGGCCCGGAAGAGGAGGGAGGAGCAAACCTGGGCTCATGGCATGGCCCCTTAGGTCATTGAATTGGCTTGTCCCTTTTGTCTAGAGAAACAAGAGATGAAGAAGATAGAAGGTGACATTGATTTAATGCAGAGGTATCCATACCCCTTTGCACCTTAGACATCCCATGTCCCAACAATGCACTTCCAGGTTTACTCCATCTACAACCAACCACTCTCCTTTTCTTTTCTTAATTTATCACAAACACCACACATTCTAATAATTATTTTAAATGTATACAAAATTAATAGTAATATTTATTTATTTTTATTATTCGTTAATATTATCACTATCTATTAGCATTTTACATTTTGACCGTGTTGATAAAACTTAAGTAATATACTTTTATTTAAATTAGATTTTATGAAATATTTGAGTTTTGGAAATATCTTACCTATAAAGATAAAAATGTATTTACTTACTATATAGATTTAGGAAATTAGAATTGAGATATCGTAAATATTTAATATTCAATTATTATTATTATTTTTATATATAAAGTATAGGAATAAAATAAAATAACAAGTTTCTCCATTAACATCTTTTATAACTTTCGTATTTTAGGAAAAAAAAATTCAACAATAATATCAGAGCCAATGGTTTGTCATGATGACCGACTTAGACTGTTGTGAAAACAACAACACCACAACCACAACAACAACAATTTAAGTAAATGTCACCTTACACTTGAAAGGAAATACTATATGACTTACTCTTGAGAAAAATATTATTAGGAATAATTCAAGAGTGAGTCTAAGTCTCACTGGGTAGCAATAATAGAATTGAACACCATATAAAGAAGAAGACTCATAAATCGATTGTCTTAAGGAAATGGGTAAACAACAACATAATAACATAACCATAACAACAATCACACAAATTCATTTTCTTAAAGTTTTGGGTTAATAGTTGATGAGTCCATCTTTAAGGAAAACATCAAGAGGAAGCCATATGAATTGATGGAGACTTCCATGGAGAAGGTTGGAGGCGTGAAAGCAAGGTTGAGAGGAGGATAATGGATTCGACTATGGTGTTTCGAGGAGGCTCTCAAGTGAGGTTAGACCAACACTCAAAGAAGGAGGCTACAGGAAGCCACTAAGGGGAGCTCTAGTCTAAGTTGATACACAAAAGGAGAAATGTTTGGAATCATCTCAATAGAGTTTCTCCACTATATTCAGTAATGAAAATACAAGACCCTAAGCCCTTTATTTATAGGATAGAATGAGAGCTAGGTGTGCTAGAGAATGGAGGGAAAAAGGATATAGAATGTGGTATTTGGAGCCAACATAAAGAAGGTGTTACTTGCCAACTAAGCAAGTCACATAGAGCTTGCTCCTAGGCGTTCCAAGGTGTAGCTTGATGGCCAAGCTTACGCAAGAAGGATCTACATCCTTATAGAATGCGCTCTCGACAAGGCCCAAAGGTAGGCCTAACTCTCTTTTGGTCAAAATCACTTCCAAGGCTCAAAAGCCCTCCAAGGCCCAATACATAACCCAAAGAAAACCCTATTCTACTAGACCTATAATACAAATCCCAAAATTAAATCCTAATCTAGTATTTACAGATAAAGAGTTCTAGGATAGGTCTTCACATCCTCCTTGGCCCATGTGAACTTCATCTTAGGTCTTGCATGCTCAAAGGAGGCTCATTCTTCATGTAGTCATGGCTTTGGTGGTTGGTCTCTTAGCTAGAGGTCTCTCATCATCCCCTCCCTCTTGAGAAGGATTTGTCCTTAAATATGAAGGATATGCCTGATCATCAGTTTGACCTACAAAAGGAATTAGGTCAGTGACATTAAAGGTGGCATGAACTTCATATTCCTCAAGCAACTCTAGCTTGTATGCATTATTGTTCACTCTCTTGATCTCTTGAGCACTTTAAAGCGACCATGTCCTCAAGGGCTAAGTTTAGACTTCCTTTTCTTAGGAAACCTATCTTTGCTTAGATGAAGTCAAACCCAATCCCCTTCCTAAACAATGATTTGTCCTTCTCATATTGTTGTATCCAGCATCTCTCTTAGTTTGTTGTTGGATTTGACTTTTAACTATAATACCCCTTTCAAGATGTCACGTGTAGTTTTATAATCGCCAAACTTCCAAAATATAAAACTCTGATATCGCCTATTAAATAGGAAACTTCGCAACATTCTATTCCAAAAATAACCACTTGCTAAAAAGGACATATGAACAAAACTTTATTATTCAAAATAAAGCATTTATAAAATAAACCAAACTGATTTAAGTCATCAAAACCAAAACTCATTACAAGTCATTACTAGTTCAAAACTTGGCCAAACTGATACATTGGCCTTTCTTGGATGATACAAAAGTTTGAAATCATAGTCCTTGAGATACTCCATCCATCTCCTCTACCACATGTTCAATTCCTTCTTGTCAAACAAATACTTTAAACTCTTATGATCACTGAAAACTTGAAATTGGGATCCATACAAATAATGTATCTAAGTCTTCAGTGCAAACACCATTGCAACCAACTCAAGATCATATGAAGAATAATTCCTTTCATGCACCTTCAATTGTCGAGATACATAAATCAGTCTCTTTTCCTACATCAAAAACACATATGAGAACTTGATACGGTGCATCACAATATACTTCAAAAGCTTTAGCCATATTTGGAATGGCTAACACTGAAGCACTCGTCAAACTTTTCTTCATCTCTTTGAAACATGCTTCTCATATATCAATCCACGAGAAAGATTGATCCTTCTGAGTCAGTTGTGTCAAAGGACCCACCATTTTAGAAAATCCTTCAACAAACCTGCAATAATAGCTTGCCAGTTGATAACAGTGCCATTGATGCGATCAAATTAATACTACTTAACTATAACAATTTCAGTATTGTTAAGAAAGTAGTCAACAAAATAGAAAGGGTAAAGTAACCCAAAGTCGTCTCCAACCAAACATAAAATTGCTTTCTAACAACTCAGTTCTTATAAAAACTGTACCACACCTAGTCGGCCTAAGCCGAATAATAGCAAGTACTCGGACTAAACCACTAAGAAGCGACATTGATAAAACAAGCCAAAAACAACAATAGCGGACTAAGCCGTTAAAGGGTAACCGGCCTAGGCCGACAACTCCATGAAAATAACCAAGGACTTAGCAAAAAAAAGAACGTTCCAATAAGATTCACCAGCCCACAATAATCGAACTAAGGGCCTGGGCTAGGGCCCAGGCCCACCTACGGCCCAAGCAAGGGCCCAACCCATGACGTGGCCAGACATAATTAATAATCTATAAATACGCATGGACCCCACGAATTAAAGGTACGCATTCATTACTTCCTTAATTACCAGATTTGACTTTCTGAGAGATTTCGCTGACTTGAGCTTTGGAGTCCCTTCTGTAGGTAACCCCTCCCGGGTCCAAGCCGACCACTCCGAGATACCCATAAGCGACATATATCGGCTGGGAAGAGGCCATCTGAGGAGATGACAGACCAAGGTAAGGTAATACTTGTGCCTGACATATCTTGTTTGTTCTCTGCAGGAACAATTGGCGCCCACCGGGGGGCACGAGATAGTACTTTACCACCTGCTTTCTCCGAAAATGGTCTCTACCCGCAGTAGAGCAGGAGTTAACAAGTAAGTTGAAGCTGGCCCCTCAGGACCTGCCAACATCACTCCGGATCTGGCCGCCATCCTAGAAGGTCAAGCCAAGATGCAACAGGAGCTGGCTGACTTGAAGAAGCACAGTGTTGATGAGATGGAAGCACTGCGACAGGAAAATTCTCGCCTAAGGCGAAAGATCGAAGCCGATACCACTCAAAAGGGAAAGACCAAGGAAACATCTGATGCCGCAAGGTCCCCAACTTTCCAGCCTACTGAAGAGGAAAGCGAGTACAATCCTACCCTGCACACTTTCACCACCACCCAACAAACTCCCATCCTCTCAGCCCATCCTACTCACTTCCACTCTACCCTCCTGGGACACACTGCGACTCTCACTCCCGTCGCCACCCTCCCCACCACTCATATCCCACCCTACAACCCTCACAACCTCCCCACTTCCCACATCCCTCCTCACAACTTCACCTCCACTTTTCCCACCCTCGTCCACCATCCCATACCTCCTCACCCGCTCCCATCTCACGAACCCAGGTGCCGTCACCCTTTCATCGACTTCATCGCCAACACCCCCTTCCCACCCAGTGGGAACCCTTCACACTGGAGCGTTACACTGGTGAAACCAACCCCGATGAACACCTCAAAGTCTACATCACCCACGTCGCCCTCTACACTTCCCATGATGCCGTCTTTTGCAAAGCCTTTCCTACCACCCTCAAAGGCCCCGCCCTCGAATGGTTCACCACCCTTCCGCCATACTCTATCGACAACTTCGACACCCTCTCACACATGTTTACCACTCACTTCGCTGGCAACCACCCGCATCAAACTACTACAATATCACTCATCGGCGTTAAACAAGAACAAGGCGAGACACTCCGGACATTTATTGATCGATTCAGAAAGGTTGTCGTTCGCACCCCACGCCTTAATCAAGAGATGATACTCCAGTGCATGGCCCTCACCCTTCAACCCGGCCCCTTCGCCAACAACGTCTACCTACACCCACCTGCCTCCATGTATGAGTTGAAGCTGCAGGCCGTCGATTACGTCCGTTTGGAGGAAATGCAAACTCTCCATACAAAATTTTGCAATGATTACGCACCCTCTACCGCCAACCCCACCCCACAACCTCCCCGTCCTGATCCGAGACCACGAGAACCTCGACAGCCTCGCTTCACCAGATACGCCCCTCTAAATGTTCCCAGATCCCACCTCCTTGATAAGGCTTTACAGGCGGACCTCATCCCACCACCACGCAAGACGACCACTCCCCCCAACACGGACATGACTAAATACTGTCGCTATCACCGAAACCATGGTCATACCACAAAGGACTGTAAAGCACTCCAGGATAAAATTGAAGAACTGGTGCGTACTAGCCACTTCCACTGCTTTGTCCGCAGAGAAGACCACTCCTCCCTATCCCATCATCCTCCTCGTCCCGACCACCAACGCCTTCCCTACGACTCTCGCCACCATAAACGCCCAAACCAACTCGCAAACCATGACCCCCAACCGGCTCGCACCGACGTCACCCCTGCCGACCCTCCTCTACGCGGCACTATCAACACCATCTCCGGTGGTTTCGCTAGTGGAGGATCTACCTCATCCGCCAGAAAGAGACACCTCCGCCATATCCAATCCATCAACCACATCACCCATTCTCATCATAGACGCCGCATGCCTCCCATAACCTTTGTGGACGACGATTTTCACGGCCTCGATCACCAGCAAGATGACCCTATGGTCATCACCGTTGAAATAGAAAATTACGTAGTCAAAAAAGTCATCGTCGACCAAGGCAATTCCGTCAACATCCTCTATTGGGCTACGTACTAGAAACTTCAACTCCTAGACACCGCCGTGGTCCGATATGATGAACCGATTTATGGCTTTTCTGGGGAACAAGTCTCCACCCGCGGCTATATTGACCTTCATACCGTCTTTCGCAATGACGCCCAAACAAAGACAATTCCTATCCGTTTTCTCATCGTTGATGCACCTACATCTTATAATGTCCTCCTCGGCCGCCCTTCACTCAACACCCTTGGCGCTGTCGTCTCCACCCCTCATCTGGTCATGAAGTTTCCCTCCCCATCTGGTGACATCTTCACCATTCATAGCGACCAACGCCTTGAACGTAAATGCTACATGGCCAGCCTATGCCCACAACTCCCCATCCTGCAAACCAATCATATTGAGCGGCCACCCGGCTCTGAGATCGCTTTGTCTAGTGACGATCTAGACCATAGAGTGGGTCAGGATGTTCGCCTTGAACCTATTGAAGAAACCACCCCCTGGAGCTCCTAAATGGCCGCTTCATCAAACTTGGTATCGGGCTAGAATCTGAACAACGTGACATCATAACACCCACCCTAGTCGGCAACACGGACCTCTTTGTTTGGTTAGCTGCTGACTTACCTGGAGTTGACCCTCAAGTGGCATCCCACAAGTTATCTATTTACAAGGAGGCCCAATATGTCTCCCAGAAAAAAAATGCAAACTCGACGAGGAACGACGCCTAGCGGCCAAGGTCGAGGCCGATAAATTATTGAGCGCAGGGTTCATCAAAGAAGCTCGCTATACCACTTGGCTCTCTAACGTGGTCCTAGTTAAGAAGGCCAACGGCAAGTGGCAGATGTGTGTTGATTACATGGATCTTAACAAAGCTTATCCAAGAGATGCCTACCCCTTACCCCATATTGATTGACTTGTTGACGGCGCAGCCGGTAACAAGGTCCTCAGCTTTCTTGATACATACTCCGGTTATAATCAAATCCCCATGGCCACATTCGACATGAACAAAACCGCCTTCATCACAGACGACACCAATTACTTCTACAAGGTCATGCCATTTGGCCTTAAAAAAGCTGGAGCGACCTACCAACGATTGATGGACAAAGTCTTCAGTCATTTAATGGGCAAATGTGTTGAAGTATACGTTGACGACATGGTTGTCAAATCCCCAAGCCATCACCAGCATGGTTAGGACCTATCAACAGTCTTTTTCGCATTACGATAGTACAACCTCCGCCTCAACCCCGACAAGTGCGTATTCAGCGTCGACCGCGGTAAATTCCTTAGATTCATGCTCACCCAGCGCGGTATAGAGGCTAATCCTGAAAAATGCAATGTGATCATTGAAACGTGAAGCCCCACCAGCGTCAAAGAGGTACAACGCCTCACAGGTCGCCTCACAGCCATTTCTCGCTTCCTTTCCAAACTAGCCGAACAAACCCAACCCATCATACAGCTACTCAAAAAATTCGCCAAGTTCATGTGGAATGATGATTATGAACGAATATTCCAAAAGCTTAAAACCACCCTCACCTCACCACGTATCCTCCATAAACCGGATACTCATCAACCCTTATTGCTCTATATCATCGCCATAGATCACATCGTCAGCGCCGCGCTGGTCCAGGATGTCGGAGGCACCCAACATCCTGTTTATTTCGTCAGCAGAACCCTGCAAGACCCCGAAACCAAATACCAGATGGTGGAAAAGTTGGCCCTATCCTGGTACACGCAGCCCGCCGCCTACGCCTATACTTCCAAAATCATAACATCATCGTCAAAACTGACTACCCAATTCAGAAGATATTGCAGAAACCAGACCTTGCGGGGTGGATGTCATCCTAGGCCGTCGAGTTATCCGAATTCAACATCCGCTACGAACCTCACGGCCCCATCAAAGCTCAATGCCTTCTGGACTTTGTCAACGATCTCCAACAAACTCCTAAAGAGGAGCAATGGACACTTTATGTTGATGGTTCGTCAAACCCAAAGGAAGCAGTTGCTGGCATCGTGCTAGAGGGCCCCAACAACATCCTTATCGAAAAATCCCTCCACTTCTCCTTCAAGACATCTAACAACCAGGCCGAATACGAAGCCATCCTTGCTGGCTTATCCCTGGCCCGCGAGGTTGGTGTCAAGTCGCTAACATGCAAAACCGATTCAAAGCTTACAGTAGGCCATTTAAATGACGAGTTCCAGATCAAAGACTCTACCCTCCTACAATATTACCCTCTGGTCTGGAAAGTCGTCCAGTCCGCCTTCGAACAAGTCCGCATCCAACACATTCCCAGATCTGAAAACGTCAGAGCCGACACATCCATCACAAGTACTTGCCATAACCTAACCCAACACCAAGCCGACAGTTGGGCAACTCCTTACATCCAGTACCTCCAAACCAGTAACCCTCCACCTAATGCCAACAAAATTTGGATAACTAAAGTCGCTAGGTACACGATGTTAGGCGATGACCTTTACAAACGCGGATACGGCCAACCACTTCTCAAATGCGTCACGGCAGATCAAGCTTAGTACATCATTAAAGAATTACATGAGGGCATATGCAGCTATCATTCTAGCGCACGCACCATGACTACGCACGATTATTTCTGGCCAACCATGGAGGCCGACTGTCAAGACTTCATCAAAAAGTGCATACCATGCCAAAAGCATGGCAACCTTATCCACCAGAAACAAGAGCAAGTTCACTCTATACTATCCCCGTGGCCCTTCGCAAAGTGGGGAATGGACATCCTTGGCCCCTTCTTGATGACAAACACCAGCCTTGGCCAAATGCAAAAAGAAGAGTGGTCCTCAACTGTTGAGAGGGCCCAAGCTTTTATCTTTTGGGCTAACATTGTTTAAATACTATATTAGGATTTTATTTTGGGCTTTGTATTTTGGGCCCAATAAAATAGTGTTTCTTTGGGCCATGTATTGGGCCTTAGAGGAAATTGGGCTTTAGAAGTAATTTTGGACAAAAAAGGGGAATTGAGCCAAATGGGCCAAGAGTAGTGTGTCTACTCTAGAAAAGCCTAGAAGCTTCTCAAACTTGCTCTCCAAGGATGAGAGTTAGCTTCCCATGGCAAGACAAGTGTGACTTGCTTAGGTGGCAAGTCACACCTCCCACATGCTCCTTTTTGGCTCTAAAATTTAACTTTCTAGACTCCTTGGTCTCATTTTAGCCTATAAATAGAAGGCTTAGGAGATGTATTTTTAGAGCTTGAAATTGAGTAATGAATTGCTGCCCAAATTTGTGTACAAATCTCTTTTGAGCTCACCTTAGAGTAAACTCTTCTCTAGTTTAATCTAGTCTTCTTCCTTAGGAGTTGGCCTCACCTCTCTTAAGAATCCTTTCACCTACACCAAACCAAACACCTTAAGCTTCTTTCCTTCATGCTTCCGCATCCAACACCATCCATGGAGCCTCCATTCTTCATGCAAGCTTCAATGGAGACAAGAAGAAGCCATCACTTCTCCCCCGGCAAAGGCCAAGTAAAGTTCTTGATAGTAGCCGTCAACTACTTCACCAAATGGATAGAGGCCAAACCACTAGCCACCATTACAACCCAACAAGTACAACAATTTGTCTGGAAGGATATTATATGCCAATATGGCGTCCCACAAACAATCATAACCGACAACGACCGACATTTATAGACAAAGAACTCGCTAAATTCTATACCGACCTAGGTATTAAACATGTAACCAGCTCCGTTGAACACCCACAAACCAATGGACAGGCCGAGGCAGCAAACAAAGTTATACTGGTGGAACTGCGTAAGCGGTTGGACAACGCCAAGGGCTGATGGCCAGAAGAATTAGTGGAAGTGCTATGAGCCTATAGGTGTACCCCCCAATCAGCAATGAACGAATCTCCATTTAGCCTAGTATACGGCGCAGATGCCATGATACCCGTTGAAATTGGCAAACCATCTCTACGCTGAGAACTATACGACCACGACCAAAATCATCAAAACATGAGCACCCACCTCAACCACCTACCCGAGTTAAGAGAAAAAGCCCAAATACGTAACTTAGCCGCCAAACAGCGAGCAGCCAGAAAGTACAATACAAACCTACACCCGAGATCGTTCGCAAAGGGGGATTAAGTTTGGAGAATGGCCAGCAGTGCAAGAAAGAAGGATGGCAAGTTCTCCGCCAATTGGGACGACCCTTACCGAAGACATGAAGACGCTGGAGGATGAGCGTATAGCCTTGAACAGTTATCAAGGGAAGACATACCCAATACATGGAATGTATCCCATCTCAAGTTTTACTTTAGTTAAAGACATGCTTTGTACTGGATGCTTGTAACCCTAGGTGTACTCTTTTCCCTCACCTGGTCTTTTAGCCCTAAGGAGGGTTTTAGCCAGGGAGGTTTTAATGAGACACCCCAAATTTCATGAATAAACAAAGGGTTCTTAACACCACGACTACTCATTACCTTACTTCTAACACGTTTTAAGTTCCTTACCCTTACCACAAGTAAGCGCCTGGGTCGAACACCCTTAACTTAATGTTAATTCTTTTAAGTTCCTGATGAAGGATTATCTTGTTCCTTTTTAAGATTATTGAATATGGTGTGAGTTGATTAAGAAAACCAAGGAAATCCCCACTGGACATTAAGATAGCAAGCTATCTAGATGTGAAGGTTCCTTTCCA
>Ga0214543_1007219_pt1 | contig 19242 bp, 7 predicted proteins | sample CNSS2metaG_FD_160094 | JGI IMG/M metagenome (GOLD analysis project Ga0214543, IMG submission 160094) | Root nodule microbial communities from cowpea collected in UCLA plant growth center, Los Angeles, California, USA - CNSS2 | ecosystem: Host-associated > Plants > Roots > Nodule | place: USA...
ATATATATTTTTCTAAAAATTTTTTTTTTTTTTTACTCTGTTAGGCATCAAGACAAACCATTCATTCTAATATAACGGTTGAGAAATATTTACTAGGACAAATTAGGTAAATTCACCGCTAATAAACTATAAATTATTTATATAAGAAACCTGAGATTACTTATAATATACAACTTCAAGATTTATTATGTATTTATTTCTAAAATTTTATTAATTAAAGTAAGTAAGGAAGCATGATTTGAGGATGACACTCATATTCACATAGTAGTATTTGAAGGAGAGGATGAGAAAAATCGAGAGAATGACTTATATTTTTATTTTTCTCAAATACGAGGATTTGAGAGAGATTAACGGTAAAAGACACATGTAACTTCAATTCATTTTTACTTCTAAAATTACACTTACAAAAATAATTAATTTCCAAAATTTTAAAGTGTTTACCAATTTTTTTTTAATATGTAAATGCATTATATTTTTATTATTTTTTTATAAAAAAAATTGTTTCCAATTTGTTTATTTAAATATTTTTTATAAAATAAATCTAACTCATGTAAATATAATTTTAAATTACTTTTAACATCTAGGACAATCTTATAATTTTATTTTATTTATAGTTAAACTTAATTTTTAATTTGTTACATCAATTAAATCATTCAAAAATTACTTATAAATTCACTCACTCCCACTTTCAAATTTTTAATAAGAAAAATACAAACATTTTCACACACTCATATGTTGTAATCACTTGAAAAAAATTTACTCTTAAGAATGCAAACATGATTTGAAAATAAGTTTCGTGTTCACTTGCTGGGTTATATATATTTTTTCATACAATTTGGTTATAGTCATTGAGATTGAGAGATTGTGGTTCTATATGTTTATATGACATTAGTCTTACACATATAAACATTTGACACTACTTTTACTCAAAAACCTTAAAGCACTTTAAGTGTATGAGTGACCCCTTTTTGGTTATGATTATGCGGTCAGTCACTCAAGTTCAGTGACCCATTTTTTGTGTTTTGATTATGGTTATATGGTCAATCACTCCGAACCATCGGCTCTGATACCAGAGATAGGTTATATTTTTATGTTATTGAGATCGAGAGATTATGGTTTCATACGTTTATATGACATTAGTCTTACACATAAAATATTTGACACCACTTTTACCCCAAAACCTTAAGTCAATGGTGTTATGAGCCTTTAGTGTTTAACTTTATCTATTTTATCCAATGTAGAACTTTTGACTCATACTTGAACTATTTTCAACATCAGTTATACGAATCAAGAAAAGGGAGGAACAAGGGAATTCTATTATTTTCTCATCTCTCCCCATGTAAAACGATTTGAGTAAGATTACCATTATGTCATTCATTCATTTCTCATTTTCTTAATTCACTACTATGATGTTGGATAGGTTTGACAATGATGTAAAAATATGATTTTTAAAAATACATGTACAATAATAATTAATATCCAAATTTTTTCAATTGTTTATAAAAAAAATTGAAGAAGTAAATATATTATATTATTATTATTTTTTATTAAAAATATGTTTTTTTTTAATTTTTATCATTTAAATATTTTTTATAAAATAAATTTAACACATCTAAATATAATTTTAAATTATTTTCAACATAAACTACAATTTAATAGTTTTTTCTGGTAAACTTAATTTTTAATTATTTCATCAATCAAATTATTTACTAACTTTATTTCTAAATTTAGTCGCATCATTATCTAAATCCTTTAAAAAATAACAATACAAATTTAATATTCATGATTATTTTCTTTGATCAAGTCATCCAGCTTTCTCGTTTATAATCAATGCAAAATCTTCAAGGTATACTTAGATTAGTATCATGATATAACATGTAATATAACACGATGTAAACTTGCGTGATCATTTATTGAGAAAGGTTTTATATTTATAAAAATGATACGAAAATAATATACAAAGAAAATTATCTACTGCAAAACTTCATGTTATAGTTTGAGTTAGTTTTTGTTAGATTAAATAAGATTTAGAATTATTTTTTTATGATGATATTAAAATCATCTAAAATTTATTATAATAAAATTTATTTGTTAAAGATAAAATTAATTTTACAAACCTCGTTTTACATACATTTTAGTAAGGCTGATTTAAATTTGAATATATAAATATGGGTTAAATATGTCTTTGGTTCCTTAACTTTCAGTAAATTTTAAAATTAGTTTATCTTGAAAATTTATATCAGTTTAGTCATTCATCTTTCGAAATATATGGATTTAGTCATTTTAATCAAATTTTATTAAGTTTATTTGATATTTCAAGCATGTTTCATACTAGTATTTGACTTAACATTAAAGCATAAATGTGTCAAACAGTATAAACAAGTAAAATATAACTTTGATATGCCTACGAAACATCAAATAAACCTAACAAAATTTGATTAAAAAAATTAAATCCACGTATTTTGAAAGAGGAAGGACTAAATTGGTCCAAAGTTTCGAAATAAATTAATTCAAAAATTAATTTAAAGTTAAGGAAAAAAACATATTTAACTTTATAAATATAAAAAAAAAATTATACATTTTATCCAGAAAAGAAAAACGAACAGAATAATATGTGAACAATCGAGAGATGGCGATGAGTATTATGCCTTTAAAGCAAAGAGTCGTACCTCAAGACTACTCTAATTGCAGTTACTTTTGCTCTAATTATGCAGTTACTTTTGACTTATTTGAATTAAGAACACTGTCACAATGTTTTTTACTATCATTTAACATTATTTATTATTATTTTTTTTAAATACAAAAATTAATTTTTGTTAAAATTATTTTATTTTTATAAAAGTCGTCAAATGATCATTTTTTTTTTAAATTAATGAATCCCAAATGTGTTACCCTGACTGGTTCCGATAATTAATAAATAATTATACGAAGTCTAATTTGGTTTCCTTGTTCTGTATTTCTGCCTCTGGTTCATGATTTTGGTTATTTATTCAGGTTTGCAGACTTTGCTTCCCTTATTTTGGTGATCTTTTTTAAAATCCTAACTCAGTTTTTTCTGATGCTGGTTGCAGGATTCTGATTTTAAATCCTGCTTTGTTTTTCTGATTCAGAAATTACTTATATCCTAGGTTTATTGTTGTGATTCGAAATTAAATTCATTTTTTAATTTTCAATATTTTAAAAATAAAAAATGAAAAATTATTTAAAAAACAACATTTTATATTATAAGATAAATTTGTTAAAAGATTATTTTTTTATTACAAAATTATAAGGCTTAAATACCTTTTTGGTCCTCATTTTGTTGTGGATGATTCTCATTTTGACATAATGTTTAAAATTGTCTTCAGTTTTATTGAATGTTTAAAATGGTCCTCATTTTCGCAATTTGTGTTTTATTTGGTCCTTCCTGTAACGCTGTTTAAATCATTAAGGGAGCACTATACAGGTGGCACAATTTGTATTAGGGTGTGTTACGTGTACTGTACAAGTGTGGTAATTAGATATTTGAGGATAAATAAGTGAGCTAGGGTTTTCGTAAGGAATGTTTGGGCAGTTGGTGAGTTTTGACAATACGACTGGTTGCTTCTCGGGGATTTTTCATAACCCTGCTGTGCAAAAATTGGATATGCATTTGAAAAGGGTGCTCGAATTATTATATATATCATGACCGGTATAGAAATGGATGGGGTAATCCCTTCTTTTATACAAGAAAAAACATTTCTAGTTTGCATGGTCTAATCATTGATCCTGAAAATTTCTACAATAAGATTAGGTAGGTCTAAACATTGACAATCTTGTTCCTCCATTCACAATTGGTGTTGCTGCAATCTTCTTCTTCCTGCAATCCCATTATATAGGTATGTTACGGTCTCAATCTTCTTCCTTTACCTCTGGTTGTAATCGTTGGAGGCAACCGTGTTGTATCACTTCGTGCATTGTTGGTGGTTCAACGAGAAATCGATTAACCCCAATTTGTAGTGGATGAGCAGACTGCAACACCTGCTAAGACTGCACCGGATGCCCAAACTGTTGAGAATGCACAAACTGCCTGCTGAAACTCAAACAACTCAACCACCCAAGAATGAAGTGGAGAGTCAAGCAGCACCACTACTAACACCAGAAGAATCATCTCAGCAGTTTATGATGAAATTACAGATTAGGAGGAGGCCATGATAGCAGCTACAAACGTCTTAGTTATTTTTAAGAATTTATGATGTAGAATTCATTATTGATGTACTGCATTTAGACTCTCCTTAAACTTCGTTCAATTTCACTTTTGCCAAACATTGATGTAGTGCATTTTGATGAGAATGAATTAACGTTATGAATTTAACTTTTTCCAGACTTAGATCAATTTAATTTTTTCCAAGCTTAGATCAATATCACTTACTTCAATGCTCAGATTAAGATGTCATTTTGAACATGTTGGGACTAATATCAACATAATCAAACTAATTCATTTCTTCATTTAACAATAGTACAAAACAGATTGGACTTTGAAAGATTACACATAATAACAGTACGAATAATACAATAACAACACAAGTGAACCCTATTACTAATTGCAGCCTCTTTTCAGCAACCTCCAATGATTTCTCCAAATCATTAATCTGCCTCATTTGTGTCATGATGATGACATCCTTTTCATCAACACCACCATTCGAAAAAGTTGCAGCCCACATTATTGGAACCACCACTCTTTAAATCAATACACAAAAAATTAAAACCAATTTATTATTAACACAAAAATAAAAACAGATTGTACCCAAAATTTTCTACCAATATTCTTTGGAGTTCTTGTCATCTTCAAAGATGACATCTCTCCGCAGCTACAAATTGGGGTTAATCCATTTCTCGTTGAACCACCGACAGTGCACGAAGTGATACAACACGGTTGCCTCCAACGATTACAACCAGAGGTAAAGGAAGAAGATTGAGACAGTAACATACCTATATAATGGGATTGCAGGAAGAAGAAGATTGCAGCAACACCTATGGGAATGGAGGAACAAGATTGTCAAAACTCACCAACTGTCCAAACATCCCTTACCAAAACCCTAGCTCACTTATTTACCCAAATATCTAATTACCACACTTGTACAGTACACGTAACATACCCTAATACAAACCGTGTCACTTATACAATGTTCCGTTAATGATTTAAACGACGTTACAGAAAAGGACCAAATAAAATACGAATGGCAAAAATGAGGATCATTTTAAACATTCGGTAAAAATGACGACCATTTTAAACATTCTGTCAAAATGAGGACCATCCACAACAAAAACTACGAAAATGAAGACTAAAAAGGTATTTAAACCAAATTATAAATATAAATAATTTATTGTCTGGTTTGAAAGTAACTTTGAATTGTTCCGCAGCAAAAACTCTCTGTGGAAGAGTATTTATGGCCTCTAAATTGGTCCAAAACCAGACAGAGGGCAACCTCTGTACCAAAACCACCTATTCCAAGAGAAAATCGAGGCAAACCTCACACGAAGCCCACAGATTCATTCATCACTGTATTGCCACGTGTCATCTTCAGAAGTTCCTTCCGAATAAAAATCAAAGCTAATGCTGTATTTGGCGAATCGGTGTATTTGTGATTCAGAGAGACAGAATTAAGTGCAACCGTACAGTCATCAACCAACCAAGAAAGACTGACATCTAACTAAAACAAAATATTAGTGCAATCTGATGTGCCAATATCTTATCTACCTCAAATTTCTCCATCATATATTACAACCTCAAATTTTTTTATTTAGTCTTAAGTACTGTAATGCTTCAAATTTGTCTTAATGGCTTCACCCTATTTTTCTTCACCAAATTCAGACACGGATGCAGACATGACTAAAACTGGTAGCATGAATCATCAATGTGTTGAAAGTCATAAACAACTATAGTTTTGCCTTTTCTTTTTCTCGAGTAAATAATTAAATTAACTCCTAAAACTACAACGTGATTATATTACTCTTCAATTATATTTAAGGTCCCCAATGTTTATTCAACCAGTAAATCATGAGTCTTCGAAGTGTGGCAATATTCCTGAAGATCGAATGACACAAAGAGGACTAATTTGACTTTATACAGAGACACAAACTTAGTTGCCATCATGCAAGATTCTTTAATTTCCGATCATTCAGGGTCTAACACTTTTTTTATTTTTAAAATGACTAATATCAGCGTTCACACTACACCGTTTTTGTTTATTTTTCTTTTCTCTCTCTGCAATTTTTTCCACCGTAGAGCGAGAAAGCATAATCTGTGGAAAGAAAAACAAGAGAGGATTGTTACATCAACAGCTTGCCAGAACGCCATAGTTTATTTTTGTTCACAAATCAATTTATGATATCTGGTCTTTGGTGTGGCCATAACAACAGAGGGAGAAAACAATATAGTTTAAGGTTGAGATGAGGAAGTGTGATCTCTGTAACAGTCCTGCGAAGTTGTCGTGTGAATCGGATCAAGCCAGCCTCTGTTGGGAATGCGATGCTAAGGTTCACAGTGCAAACTTCCTCGTCACCAAACATCCCAGGATTCTTCTCTGCCATGTTTGTCAGTCGCTGACGGCTTGGCACGGAACCGGACCCAAGTTTGTACCCACCATCTCCGTTTGCAACACTTGTGTTAACAACAACAGTGAGAGCGGCAGCCGACAGAATCATGATGATGATGACGACGACGATGATGATGATGCGGATGAGATGGAGGATCATGTAGAGAACGATGAGGGTAGCGCGGAAGAAGATGATGAAGAAAATCAAGTGGTTCCATGGACATCTACACCACCACCACCACCACCACCAGCTTCCACTTCTTCAAATAGTGTTGCGACTAGTTCTACCAGGTCCTCTAACGTTGAAGAGGGGGTCTCAGATTAATGCTTCCGACATCTTGATGTACAAAATTTAGTTACAGTTGTTAAGTGCTGTTTATGCTCTTTTTGGATCAGAATTAGAGTTTCTATATAAACTTCAATGTAACTTTTATAACATCAATTAATAAGATAAAACTCTAATTTTGAGGAAATGACAGTACTAACATCTTAAAAAATTGTACCCATCCTGTTCATTCTTGTTTCTTTTTCCCTTTATCAAAGATTTTCACGAGTAACAAACAAAGTCAATTGCTAGTTTGTGTAATCTCATGCATCCACTCTCTTCGTAGTGAACGCTGCAATTATGCTTCAGTTTTGTGAACGCGAACAGACACTAATATTGATTTCGATGTTCTTGTTTTGAAAATAGTGAAGGGTGGGTCACCATCATAGAGCATATACAGCTTGATGATCTAATCAGAGATTACCCACTTGCATTAATTATTAGAATTTGTTACTGTAGTACTAATTAACTATAGGAGTTTAGTTACATTTCATGCACTCAACAACTGTTTGATGTGATAACATAGCTCTACTCCCAACACGAAATGTGAAGAAAATTGATTCTAAAAAGTCATTTTCCCTGGCCGAAGATTTGTCTGATCTGGGATAATTATAATTGCCTATATTGTATCTGAACCTGAGAATATGGAATACAGAAAATGGCCATGTCTTCTTAGATTAAAATAGAAAGTTAAGAAAACGAAAAAAAAATCAATCCATATATTTATGTCTTATGTGATTCAGCTTGAAAGAGGATTATTATTAAGTTTTGAACCTGAGAGAATAAGAAGTGGGACCAAGCAAGTCCAACATCTTCACGTGCCTTCCATGCATAGATAAATTATAGTTTAAGTACCAAATTGAAGATGGGGAGTAGAATCCAAAAGAATGTTAAACTAAATTAAAGTCTAAGTTTTTAAACAATATTTGAAGGAATAAAAAAAGGGAATGTGATGGGTTAGGAATTATATATGCAATGTGCGTATGAAAATGGTTGCGTTGCAAGAAGAGAAACCCCTGTGTGGCTGTAAGTGGAAGCTTTTGATTTGGCAAAATTTACCACCAAATATGGGAGATACTTTTTGGTTTATGAACTATGTGCTTATTCCTTGGATTCTTTCTCCTCCAAAGCCGTTGGTTTGTATGATTTGTCTCTGATTGTGGGATGTGTATGTATGAACCACGAGTGCCAAATATTCTGTATCATGGATATATCCTTTAGCCTCAAATTATAGCCACCACTCTCCTTCGGTATCCCACACATGTCAAGTGTCTTTTCTGAATAAACTTCATCTTATTAGGGTCAAATATACTTTATAAATAATAAAATATATTTAATTTCAGATCATTATTAAAATAGGAGTGTTTAATGTTAATAATCTAGTTTAAAGAAGGTAGGTGATAGAAGTGTTTAATGATTTGCGCTATATAGCAAACGTAAATTCATTTGGTGAACAAGATAATTTAAAACAACTATTGTTTCAGGTGTAGGGTTTAAGCACCTATTTTCAACACTCAAATTACTTTCAAGTTCTTTTGTCCGTGTTCAGTGTCTTTTTTTTCTTTTCGTTCGGCTGATCGGAGTACCTGTCTAAAAAGTTTCGATGCTTAACTTAGTTCAAGTTCGATTAGTAGGTAGCAATAAATGCGAGTTAAAGATCCTTGCCAACTTATCTTGTATCTCTGTTTATAATTTTTGGTATGAGCCCATGATCAGGGTTTCTTAATTATGGCCCAATTGCTTTTTAAACTTGATTACTGTCCTGTATTATCTTAATTTTACTTTTTACTTACTGATCCAGGGTTGGTGCGGCCACCCGACCGAAGGGTAGTTCGTCCTGTTGGCTGTCCTTACGAATGAGCGTCTCCACATAGGTGGAGACAAAATTCAAATGGAAATGAACGTAGGGGGTATTTTAGTCGTGGGCTCCCTTAAAGCACTCAAGAGAGATTGACACATCAACTTTCCAAGGAAAGGTCCGTCTGTAGCGGGCGCCCTACAACCGCTTGTCCTTGGTCCGCCTGACCAATGGTCCGACAGGGTAGTCGATCTAGCGTGTCCAGAGCTGAGACTTCATCCGGAGAATGTGGGATGCGTTTGGTCGCAAGCTCCTTTAAAACACTCCGGAGAGATCGCAACATCAAAGTCAAAGGTCCGCCTGTAGCGAGCGGCCTGCGACCGCTTGTCCTTGGTCTGTCTGACCGATGGCCCGACGGATGGGCTATACAGTACAACCAACATAGGCAATAAGAAATAGGACAATGATACTTTAACCTGTTTTTTTTTTTGACTCACTTTTAACCCACCACTTCAATCACCATTAGATCATCACATCACATCACTTGAAAAAAATCAAAATAAATGATCTAATGGTGATTGAAGAAATGGATTAATAGTGAGTTAAAAAAGATGGGTTAAACTATCTTTATCCTAAGAAATATATATATATATATATATATATATATATATATATATATATATATATATATATAAATTACGATTTGAATTAAAAGATGTAAAACTAATACAAGTTATAAACTAATTGAGTATAATTTATTGTCCTCTTATACAATATATCTCCGCATGTCTAAAAGCTATAATATAACAAGCCTCGATGCATTAACTTTTTCACGATCATGTTCTTGGATTTAAACAATAGATTCTATGAACGTGAATATTCTTTTATTAATTCAACAGAGAATCATGTAACAACTAAATAATAAAAATAATTAAAGTGATTACTTCTTACATGTTTCTAACATACTAATCTTTATTGCAATGCTTAATTGTTAAAAGATTATTAATAATGTTGTTCCTTTTTATAATAATTCATATATGAATACTCTTGACACTCGTAGATATAGAAACATTGTGGTACATTTCAAACCAATCTCCATACGTGTGTGATATGAATGATTAAAATACAAATGCTAGTCTTTTTAGCTAACAATAATATTTAAAATGCTAGGTTTATGTTTTTTAATTTTAACCAAAAAGGTTAACGTTTATGTGTTTAAAAACATTAGATTAGAAAAGAGAATTGTACTGATATCACCGTTAAGTTTGACAGAAGTCTAAATGGAAGCTGGAAAGTTTTACATATTTTGATGCGGATATTATTTCATGGAAAGATAATTATAAATATACAGGTGGAAAGGCATAAAAGTATTATAGATATACCAAATTCATAAAAATCCAGTTATTAAATATTTTACGAAAAGATATATGATTTTTAATGTTTTTTTCTTTAGTTTTATTTTATCTAAAAATATTATTTGAATTTTGCTATATTTTGTCACTATTTAATAAAAACGATAGTCTTTACTGAATACGGCACAAATCTTTCTAATATTTAAAAATCTTGAATACCATGCCACATTTTTATTAAGAAAATTGTTTTGAAGTCTTTTCAAATATTAATTAAATACACTCTCACGATAAACAAGATTATATATTTTAATATTCAATCATTGATAAAATAAATCGATATCTTCATCGGTTCGGTCACTAATTTACTATTTAGAACATTGTTTTATTGCAATAATTTATAAAATAAATTAATTTATTCTTTATTTTATTTATATATATATATATATATATATATATATATATATATTATAATTTAATATTTTAGTTTAAAATATTAACATGATTTTAAATAGTTATCTTAAAATAAGAATGGTAGGTTATTTAAAATAAATTATTAACATGATCTTTTTTAAAGGTGAGTGATGAAACTAAATTTTAAAAATACAAATGATCAGCCTCAATCTTCTGTATAAAATAAAATCATTAAAATTATAATTTATCCTAGTTGTATTATATCTCATCTTTTTAAGATAAATTTCTTCGAAGATATATTGGTTTTAGAAAAAAGAGAAGATAAAATTAGGAAAATGTTAACAAATTTGAAAAGGCCATTAAAACTGCGAGGCCGAGCCCATTAACAGGTCCAGTTCAATTCTCGTTGCTTCTTGCGGTTTCCTTGAGGCGACGGAAACAAGTCAAAGTCTAAGTTGAAGATCTGAAACCCTATCGATCCATTGTTGGTGTGTGATAAAGGGATCGTGGTTGTGTAAGTTGAGAATTGTGATTGGGAGAAAAGATGCCTCAGAGACACTCGAAGAACAACAACGATCTCGCGTTCTTCACGTACGACGAGAAGCGAAAACTAGGATATGGGACTCAGAAAGAGAGGTTGGGGAAAGACTCCATCAAGCCCTTCGACGCGTGTTGCCTCTGTCTCAAATCCCTAATCGATCCCATGAGCTGCCAGAAGGGTCATCTCTTTTGCAAAGAGTGCATTCTCCAGTGTCTCTTATCTCAGAAGAAAGACATTCAAAGGTATTCTCATTCGTTGCCCTTTTTTATTCTCTGCCTGCAATTGTAAAGTCTATGATTGAACTCCAAGTATACGCGTCGTTCAAATTCGTGCTGACGAATGGCGTAGAAATTGGGGATACGTAGTTATTAATTGAATTGTATTGGTCGTTCTGTAGTTATCTATGTTAAGGGTGGGAGGGATGGCTTCATATGAAGTTTTTGGGATATACTTTCATAGTCACTGCCTATGGAATTGTTTATTTTATCGAAGCTGTGCGATCGTATTGGCATTTGAATTTGACACATTTTGTGAACAAAGAATATGCGTTGTTCTGCTAGAATTCATGGGTGGAGCTTTCTTCAAGGATAGTTTTTGTTCTTTGATATGTTCAATACCCTCCACAATTTTTTTTTTTAATGTTTTGATATTTGGATAGTTGAGCTGTGTTGTTTAAGGCATCCTTTTTGAGTGTTCTATGATTAGTTTTTTGGTGAGTTTGGTTGGAATTTTATATGCTGCGACTGTATAATGGTACAGCAGGCTCGCAAAGGTGATGTCCTGCCCGTGCCTATTGGTTTGTTTCATGCCTCTGTCTCGACAGTCCTTTATGCAACCTGCAGATTGACGATTTTCGCTTGTGATGTCCTCTTTGAGATATGCGAGTTAAGATTTGAATTGGGAGATATCTTGAGAAAAAATTGGATGTTAAGAATATTCTTTATGGCTTTGCAATTAGGTTATGGAATCTGGTTTCCTAATGGACACAATAGCTCCACTTTTTAAGTTATATGCCGCATTTTAAAAGTATGCTATATAAAATGGATATATTCGTGTTTGTATGCTATCTGATGACTAAATATGAAGAATGAGAACTGATGACACTAACACATAAAAAGTTTGAAGAGCTATTTCTTTTAAAATTTTGAGCTGGGCATCCTTGTTCAAACAAAATTTTGGAATTTAGGATAATGGAAACCGTTATCTTTTTGTTTAGTAGTTTTAGTTTTTCCATAGGATTTGTTTTTTTAACTTCCTCACTCTTAATATGGATTTAATTGGGTTCTTCTGAACGAAAACTAAAGGATTGGGGGTACATCCCATTTACTCTCGCCCCTCCCCCCTCCCCCCTCTTGTTGTATAGTATTATTTTTCTTTTACTGAAGAAAAATAATGAAATCCACTATTTTAGATGGTATTTTTCTGCTTATTTTTGTTTATGAAATGAAGATTGGGGGGATTCCTCAGTAGTTAAGGAAATTAACTAGTAAGATGATAGGTATCACTTTTTGTCATAAGTCATACCAATATCATTTACCGTGGGTTATCAACTAGTTGATAAATTTCATTCATGATTTACCATTTCTGTGTGCCACTGAAGTTCAATACTTTATTACATTACCTTTGTTTTTTCTTGTGATATGGTTTCTGTTGACCATCATTAGCCCTTATATCAATGATCTTTTTCCATTGCCTTGTTTAATTTAACTTTCCTTTGTCATCAATATTTATAATGCTTCACTTCTACCTACTAGATCCCATCTCTACTTTAGATATTGCATGGGCTACCATTTAAAATTATTTATTCTATCAACCATTGCTTAACGTTTTTAACTTCATTTATAATAAGGAAATGATTTCACCATATCTATCAAGAAGGATTTGCTGTTCTCTGTGATTGCTCAACTTTTAAATCTATATCGTCTTTTTATTTTTTACTCGGTGTGGATCCAATGGCTGTTATGTTGTGAACCTTAACAATGTGATTGCGATATTGATATTTATAATAAAACAGGAAGCTTGCAGCCCATACTGCTCAGCAGAAGCAAGAAAAAGAGGAGGAAGAAGAGAAGTTAATGTTGCAAAAGGCCAAAGAGCTTGATGCATTTGATCAACAGAATCATGGTGCTGTACCACAATACAGTGACAGAAATTATAGCCGTGATAAGAATGGTTTCCATGGGGCAAACAGTGTGAAGGTCACTTCCTACGAGGAAGAAGCCCTTCGGACAATGAAGGCATTTTGGCTGCCTTCGGCTACGCCCGAAGCTTCTGTTAAGGTAGAGGCACCTTCTACCAGTACTATCTGTCCTGAAGGCAATGAGAAACTGAAGTTGAAGACACTTTTCCCTGTCCAGTTTACCGAGGATACGAGTGAGCAGAAAAAATCCAAGGCACTTGACAAGACCTACATTTGCCCAAGCTGCAAAGTTACTCTCACCAACACAATGTCGCTTGTGGCCCTCAGTTCATGTGGGCATGTCTTTTGCAAGAAGTGTGCTGACAGATTTATGGCCGTTGATAAAGTCTGTCTTGTTTGCAACAAGGCTTGTAAAGAGAGAAATTTGGTGACTTTGGAGAAGGGAGGAACAGGTTTTGCTGCTCATGGGGATCATCTTCAAGCCACAGACTTCAAGCATTTGGGAAGTGGTACTGGATTGGGGCTGGTTAGACCTGCAATGAAAACTTGACGCCTTATTTATTGATTTGGGTCGTTAGGTGTATGATACTCTATTCAGGGGAAGAAAATTGTGTTTTAACTTCTCTTAATGATGTTGTTACCTTGTTATCATGGTAATCATTATCTGTGTTATCTATGGTTTTCTACTTTGTTTACTGTATTTTAGTTTTTGTTCACCCGAGATAAACCTTGATAACGTGAAAAATCGGCTTGATGGGCGAGAGGTTATCTACCTTGTAAAAATGGATTCATTCTTAGCTGTCAGAACTGTAGGTTGGTGGGCGAGAAATCATCTACCATGTTGATGGGGTTTGCTAATATAAAATTATTAATAGACAGCTATAAACTTTTGATTGAGAGTTGTTTACCAACTTCGTTGGGATATTTATGTTTTTGAATACTAATACTTATTTTGATTACTGCATGAATTTGCAATTTTGGTGTGAACATGATTAGGACTCGCAATAGTCAGTAACGATGTGGAGAAATTTGACTCAGCACAAGTTATCTAACACGGTAGTAGATGTAACAATTAACCCTTAATTTCTTGGATAAATTAAATATATCCGAGAAACTATTCTGAATTGCAATTTAATTTTTTTAAAAGTTATTTATAATTTTTTAGTTTATTGAAAGTGATAGTGATTTTAATCAAGGTATAATAATTTTATGTTATAGCGCTAATTGTTTTAGTTTCGAATATTTTTAATTTGGTAACATTTAAAAAAAAAACGAACGAATTTATTGTCTTGCCAGATTATGCTTTGATCAACAATTTGAAAAAGTAAGACAAAAATATACCCCTGTTAAAATATATGAATTAAAATTGATAATATTTTTTGAGGATATTTTGAGGAATAAGAATATATTTGATCTTGGTGTCTTTATGTGTATATGGTTTTTGCCATACATAGCAGAAGATGAGGTGTTTGTGTGGGAATAAGTTGTTGAGGGAAGACACCAGAAATTATTTTACGCTCTTAAAACCAACGAGGCAATCCTTGAAAACCAAAACATGAAATAAAAGCGTGTGTACTTGTTTCGCTTTCAACCCACTACATGCTTCGTTACTTTGCCTAACATCTTAAATTCTAACATTATTAGCCTCAAACTACACACACAAACAGAGAAAACTTGAAAACTTTCGTTTTCAACCCAAGCTCCTAAATTCTGCTACTCTTCTATTGTGGCATCAATATACTCTAACTTTTACAAGTATTAGAATATACACCAAAGAAAATTATTATTTTTACATAAATAATTTAAATTTTTTTACACGTTCTACTTTTTGGAAAACACTATATTTCCAAGGCACAAAATAAAGGCGAAGGTGGCTTGGCAATGACATGTTGTTTATCCTCATCTACAATTCACCACTTTTCTTGCCCCACTTATATTCGCCATTTTTTTATATACATATTCTGTCCCTACCTCTTTCTTTACATAAAGATGACATTCATACGACATGAAAGACAAGTTCCCAACCTTTTAAGTTTTAACTTAACCTAACAAACTTGCACCTTTTTTTTTTTTTTTTAAATAGTTAATATATCATGGAAGCTTTAGATATTTCTAAACAAGAAAAAGTATCCTAGTTAACCAGATTTCCTCTTTCACCAATTTCTTTACTTTTAAATTTTAAGTATAAGTAACCATCTCATCTTATACAAAGATAGATAAATTGAATAATATATAAGAAGTTGGTGTTATATTCTTCTACATTATTTAAATTTTGTTCACACAATGTCCGAACTTTAAAAATAATCCAATTAAACATTTCAAACAAACTGAAACATGTAAAATAATTAATCTCATCAAAACGACAACATTTTTTTCTTAATCGAAAATACAATTTTGTAAAGATTTGACTAAGAAACACACTTTATAAATTATGAATTAATTACTGAATTCAAATAGCAAAATATTTTTCTAGGCGTCAAAACAAAAAGAAAGTGGTACCTTTACATTTCTTAAATCAACGATAATATGAATGTGTAATTTCAACTGTTTTCTTCTACGTCCACAGTAGTTCAAGTGAGCTGCACTAGAACTAAAGTAAATTCCAAAAAAGTGAACTATTAGAACTTAGGAACCACTTAAAATAGAAAAACCACTTGTTCGTGCTATAATTACATAAAAAGACCAAAAAACATTTCATAGAATGCTACTACTTCAATCAACATGTATTATAATCATCCTTACATTATAATATAGCAAGATTTGAACTTTTTTTTTTAAATCTCTTTTATTTATTTTTTATTCCAAACATCTCTGTTATGATTACTATATTCGGGGAACTAATTAAAGCTTATGAAAATCCACGTTATAGAAGATGCAACTTGTTACTATGATAGTGAAATCTGCTTCACATCCAACCAATTAAATCTTTTGAAACATTGAAATGTATTCTCATAATCCATTTGCAAAAGACTTGTCCTTTTTCTCCAATCTCAACATTTGACCCTAAGAGAATCAGGATGCAAGTAATTTTTGGCATGCCCCTTTGATATCCTTCAAGATTTATTTATTATCTATCCGATCTTATGAATAAGGAGAAATGGATGATGTTTATTATTAGCAAAATTACCCAAATTAAGAAGAACCAAAATCAAAATTAGTAGACCTTAAACTAAAACTAGTAATTTATGGAAAAATAAAATCCTACCTATATTCGCGTGACAATGTGGTAGCTGCACGGCCATCCAAATTGACTCACTTTTAGGGTTTGTGGGTCCACACACCATTATTACCCGCGCCAACCGAGGGATCATCGGTTTAGTATTCTTATCTTATTTTTTATTTATTGTCGCCGGAAAAACATTGTTCCACTTGCTTTCCTTACATGACCTACTCAAGCCACCACGACACAACCAACAACAGAACAATCCTTGTTCCTCAATTCCCATTCTCACTATCCTTTTTTTTATCTGAAAAAGAAATATTCTTCCTTCTCTTTTCTGAAACTCCTTAAAGCGAAATCGCAAAGGGTGTATTGGAAAGAGAGGGTTTGATTGAAAAGCAAAGATCTTTAAGGAAAGAGAAGAGAAAGGGCTACGCTTTTTGTTTTCGGGGGCAATGGGGGATTTGGAAAAGCAACAGAGGGTGGGGGAAGGACGGGAAGAAAATGGAGATGGTGAAAAGGAGAGTCTTCTGGAGAGTACGGCGGTTGTGGATTTTGACTTGCTTTGTTCCTCGGTGGCGTTGCGTAGTTCGCATGGAAGTTGGGGGAAGCTCGGTGGTAGGGATGATGAACAGCAAGGTGGGGTTTTGAGGATGTGGGAGGGTGAACTCCTCGATTGCTTTGACGATCGTCGCATCGCTTTTGAATCTGCGTGGTGAGGTTTAATGTTACTTGCTTTTTATTTGAGAAGAAATTACTAATATTGTGGTTTTACATGTTCTTTTGTACTTTTCTCAATGGTACGAAATTGTGTGTTTCGAACTATACATCTGTTTTGGACGAGGACAATACATGTGTTTTGTCTGAAGCTATGCTGATTTTGGAAAGAACGAAGGGGAATTATTAGGTTATTGTAATTATTAATTCTTCATTTCCTGGTAGATAAGTCCGTATTCTAATTTTTGTCCTGTAAGATATCCTATTTCGTCGTTAATCTTTAGGTACCTGTTTAGTGTGCATCTGGGTGCTATGGATTTCCGTTCATAGATTTATGGTTTCACGGTTTAAATGATATAACTCAAGAAGGACTCTGATTTTGTTATTTTCTCAATGGTGGGGTGAGGGATTTGTGACATTGATATTTATTATTTCGGAGTCCCTGATATATTTGGTTGGGTTTTGCCGGATTAAGTTAAAATCATTTTAATTTGATTGTTCAATTACATATTTATGCCTTCTTCTTTACAATGTATTTATGTTCATGCTTCTGTGGCCAATGAAAGACTAAAATGCAAAATGACATGCAGAAACCGATAATGTGCTGTGGTTTTGTGGTGATTTTACAAGGTCTTGTGATATGTCATGTTTTTGAATGGTAGAACTTTTCGTTTTGCAGTTGTCCTTGCTACCGATTTGGGAAGAATATGAAGCTAGCTGGTTTTGGTTCTTGCTATCTCCAGGTATAATTAAATCTCTTGGAAATTAAAAGTGCATATGTTGGTTGGATTGGCCAAGTTACAACTGCAACCAACGGGAAACACTTTTAGAATTGGCAATTTCTTTGTGAGTTTTTCTTTTACTTTTGGCAATGTAGGTCTCCGAAGTTTGAATTTCCGTGTTTTGGATCGCAGGCTATAGTTTATCTTGTCCTTGTTCTTGGTGCCCTGGTTACTTTCATTGCCTATACTATCTGGAGGATTCATTACTTCGTATACCTAGCGGTTGCATTCACCATTGCTGTTGGAGTATACTTAGGATTCTACCGAACTCGTATGCGGAAAAAGTTCAACATCAAGGTGATTTTTTCTTCCTATACTGTAATTGTTTATGATGACTTAGTTATTCATAGAGATGTAATGGAATGCATGGTTTAGATTTGTCTGTTTGAGAATACCAAACGATGATGTTTTCAGGGTAGTGATAGTTCGTTGGACGATTGCGCTTACCATTTTGTCTGTCCTTGTTGCACATTATGCCAGGTCATCTCAAAATCCTTTACTTTTTGTGACTTAAATTGACTGTGATTGGAGTTATTCATTGTGTTGAATATCTGTAACATGTATTGCAGGAATCAAGAACACTTGAGATGAACAATGTTCAAAATGGCACATGGCACGGTCGTGGTGACACACTATGCATAGGTGGGTTTAGAGATGAAAGTAAACCTCTGTTCGAGATACGTCCTCCTTCTGTTGTGTTCATGGAGCCTACTGATGAACATCGCACGAAAAAGAGCACAGATGCTGCTACCAATGGTTCTTGAACAATTGGTTCTTCATCTGAATTCATTGAAAGGGATGAATGTAATGGCGGCTTCAAGACAGGTTCATAGGAGGTGGACAAAAACTGGTGTACGATGATTCATTCCCTCTAAGAATCGGGAATGGTTAACTAAGTTGTTGTTAGAATCATTGGAGGGGGACATCTTAGTTTTCAAAATGTCACCGTAATTGTGTATGTCATGTTATGTCATTCTCATGTAGTGGGGTCTTATTTTTACCAAACCCTGCTGTAGTATAGTTTGATTAGTGTTGGAAAAATGTCACCGTAATTGTGTATTATATAGTGAACCTTTGAACTTTGGTCTATTTTTACCATCTCGCGATGCCACACGAAAAAAAAAAAAAAAACTCTAAAGTAAGACTTGTACGTAGGGATGGCAACGGGGCGGGTACGGGTATCATAATCCCATCCCCATCCCCATAATAAAAATTCATCCTCATCCCCATCCCCAAACCCAACGGGTATACAACTTTTGACTCATCCCCATCCCCACCGGGTAACGGGTATTTTCTTATACCCATACCCATTTTTTTATTGTTCCATATATTAATTAAATATTTTTTATAAAAAAAATTTAAAAATCACACCAACGGAATCATGATACTATCAAAATATTCAATATTAAAATAACATACTCTTTTTGATTTTCATGATGTCAAATATTAAGAAAAATAT
>Ga0214543_1007222_pt1 | contig 19231 bp, 12 predicted proteins | sample CNSS2metaG_FD_160094 | JGI IMG/M metagenome (GOLD analysis project Ga0214543, IMG submission 160094) | Root nodule microbial communities from cowpea collected in UCLA plant growth center, Los Angeles, California, USA - CNSS2 | ecosystem: Host-associated > Plants > Roots > Nodule | place: USA...
ACCATCCAACATAATTGAAGTTCAAAAGATACAAGATCTATGTTAAAATTTTATTATTATGATTATTATTTGTTCTTTGTATATTATTTTGATTAAGTAATGTATTATAACTTTTATTTGTGTATAAAAAAGAGATTCATTAGAATTTAAAAGATTGAAGTAAACAAACATTTAAAATATATTTTAATTTGAATATTTATTTTCCTTTTATATTTTCTTAAAAATATTTTTAAATTTTATCAACTAGGTTTCATTAATCTTTGCAAATTTAATAAATGTATTGGTTCTTATGGAATTTTATTTGGTATTACAATCTAAAATGTAAAACATTATAATTTATTTTAAACTTTTATTATGATTATTATTTGTTCTTTGTATCATTTTGATCCAATGATGTATTATAATTTTTATTAGTGTATAAAAAAAAATTCATTAGAATTTAAAAGATTGAAGTAAACAAACATTTAAAATATATTTTAATTTGAATATTTGTTTTTACTTTATATTTTTTTAAAAATATTTTTAAATATTATCAACTAGGTTTCATTAATGTTTGTAAATTTAATAAATGTGTTGGTCCTCATGAAATTTTATTTGGTATTATAATCTAAAATGTAAACAATTATAATTTATTTTATACTTTTATTATGATTATTATTTGTTCTTCGTATCATTTTGATCAAATAATGTATTATAACTTTTATTAGTGTACAAAAAAGAGATTTATTAAAATTTAAAAGATTGAATTAAACAATAAAATATATTTTAATTTGAATATTTGTTTTTCTTTTGTATTTTTTAAAAAATATTTTAAAATTTTATCAATTATGTTCATAATATTTGCAAATTTAATAATTGTTTTAGTTCTCATGAAATTTTATTTGGTATTATAATCTAAAATATAAACAATTATAATTTATTTTAAAATATTTGATATTGAAGAAACAACCATCATTCTAATATTTAATAATATTATGTTTCCTTTATCATAATTTTTTTATTATTTTATAAAAATTAATTAAAATTAATATTGAAGTAGTAAGAAAATGGGTATGGGTACGAGATTATACCCGTTACCCGGTGGGGATGGGGATGAGTCAAAAGTTTAATACCCATTAGGTTTGGATATGGGGATGAGGATGAATTTTTTTTACGGAGATGGGTATGGGATAGCGAAACCCGTGTCCGCCCCGCCCCGTTGCCATGCCTACACACAATCAATAAAACTGTAGAAATAAAGTCTCGTTAGGCGAAATGACTTACTAGGCGAGAAGGATGCCTTCTTTCCACCAAATATAGATGTAAGTTCAAGATCCCTTGTGTCAATGTTGATTTGGATTTGGTCATATTTGGTCTTTCTAAAGGTAACTCATCATCAAAGTTCTCATAACCATGAATCTAGAGAGTCATGTCTTACTATGGAAGCTTTGACATATGTCTTTTAACACATTACATGTTATTTAAAAAAAAAAAATTGTAACCACCTTGTTACATGGTTCGTTATTTTATACTTAGAGGGGATAGTCCACTTAAGATTTGATTTGAACTTTATCTTTGGGTCCATTTAATATGCTCCTTGAGCTCAAAGAAACATTTTGTATTTTTAACTTAATATACACATGCAACACATGTGTAGGTTAGAAGGTTTGATGATAAGTCATTAGATGCTTCACATAGATGATGTATCTTTGGTTAAGCTTCTTTGTTGAATAAATTGTACTACATGCATTATTAATCTATCAATATTTTAAAAATGGTATGCTTAAAATATTTCTTAAATGAACTAATTTATCTTCTATAAGAGGTTTTTTAAATATATCAACAACATTTTTTTATACAGATTTTAGCAATAATTTTTTTTGAATATGATATATTATAAAATAATGTTTAATTTCAGTATATTTGGCACGTGAATTCTTAAAAAGACCAATGGCAACTCTACTGTCTTAAAGCTAATTCACACCAATAAGGTAGCAACATTTATCTGTGCTTTTCCTATCTTCTTTGTCCTTAACGAAATTTGCATCACAGTAGTAGATCAAATTGAGATTTTTTCTATACTTAAAGTACAGACTAAAATTAGACATTTTCCAATGAGAATTTTATCATAAAAATATTTAGCAATTTTATAATGAAAATAACAACAAAAACTAATTCAAATTAAACCATAAAATATTAATTTAGATTTTATATTAATTTTAAATCAAATCGAATGAAAGCAACTAGTTTTTATATGATCCCTTCAAATGAATATGTAAAATTGAATAAAATAAAGTCACAAATATACTCCTATCATTTTAAAGACATTCTCACAAGTTTTTCTATAATGTAATAAATCTTATAAATCTCACAAATTTTCACGATTTTTATGTACAATCAATTTTGTTAAAATTAAAAATTTTATTTATTATATTTAGTTATAAGATCGATTTTTTTAATCCTAAAATCTAAGGTTTTAAATTTAATATCTTCTTGATGCTACATTGGTATGCTCCAAAAAAAGTTTCTTAAGAAAATGTCTTAAACTTAAGACTTATAACCTCTACATTAATGGTAAAGTTATAAAAAAATATAGACCTAAAAAATAGTATGAAAATGTAAAATAAAGGAAACCTTATTAATTTAATATATATATATATATATATATATATATATATATATATATATAATGGAAAACTTATGAATTCAAAACAAAGGAAAACTTGTCAATTTTAAATTACCAAGGATAGACTGGAAGACACAAATCTTCTATTTTTTTCGGTATAAACCTTGAAGAAGAAATATTGGGAAGATTACAATTGTCATGCTACATCCAAACATAGTTATATATTCCAAAAGATATTTAACCCAAATAAAGCCAACTTGTCCTATCCCAACAACTAACAAGAAAACACATTGATATGCCACAACATTTTTATCCTACTCCATAATCACCTAAACTAACTTAGTAATATACACTAGAATTTAAGGGAGTCATTAACCTCCTCGTTTTGGAAAAAGAAATGAAAATAAATAAATAATGAGATTTGATTGAAAATGAAAAGTGAGAAATAAAATATTTTTGTTGATAATTTTGTGACTTAATGATTTGATAATAGATAAAATAGTTGGACTTGTATACAATATAACGTTTCAATTTAGTAGAATAAACCTAATAAATAAAACGTCGCATGTTTATCGTATAACATAGAATACCAACAGAAAATATACTAAAAGGAATAACTAAAGACACAACAAAATGCCTTGAACAAGAATTGAGAGAAATAAATGGCAAAAGGATCGCTCACAGAGCAAAAAACTACCTAGGCATCAATGCCTCAAAAGTTGCTCAAAAGAGAGTCATAACTAACACCTCTAAACTGGAAAGCAACATCACCACCATCTGAACGATATCTAAGAATTTCCACATCTTCTCACACCAAGGATTTGGTGATCATCGCAAAAAGAAAAGTCAAACAAAGAAACAAACACCAAACAGAAATGGTAAGCTAGAGCAAAAGATTTTTAATCATATTGATGAGCAAGTAAATGTTAAATGAAGTTATAAACATACAAAGCAGTAAGCACCCAAACCATGTGATAGTTAACAAATGCAAGACCTTCTTACTCAAATATTTGGATTATACTCTTGATATAGAATTCTAACGGAAGTATGCGCCTATGCTGGTTTCTAAACTCTACACCCTAAGGTTAATCCCATGATTGTCTAAGGCCATTATCCTACCAAAGACTAGGACCTCTTACCACTCTCACCACATAAATCATTCTACTCTATATGAGTGTGAACGATTATTATAGTTCAGGATACCTTTCTTAATTTAGACATATATCAAGGTATACACTAACTACACCATCACCAAGAGTTTCCCATGAAACTCTTTTACCAACAACATTCCACATGCTATCTCATGCATCATAATCTCATGCCAATGCACCACCAACCAACCAACCATTCTTATTTCATTTCATACCAAGTAAGGCAATATCACATGAAACATACACAATCATTGATTCATGCCTTTAAGAGTAATTGAATCAATCCACAAGTTAAAGTAAGGAATTCAAATTCTGTAGCGATTCTCGCTTAAGTTAGATTGATCTCGCTTAAGCTAGAAATTCTCGCTTAAGTTAGACTGGTCTCGCTTAAGCTAGAAATTCTCGCTTAAGTTAGAAATTCTCGCTTAAGCTATAAATTCTTGCTTAAGTTAGACTAATCTCGCTTAAGCTAGAAATTATCGCTTAAGCTAGACTGATCTCACTTAAGCTAAAATTTCTTGTTTATGCTAAACTGACAGATTTTTGTTGATTTCAGCGTGAAAAACCCAAAATCCCTAACAACAAAAACTAAAAAAAAAAACACAACCACATTGCATAAAATATTGGCATCATACTTCATGCTTTAAAAGGGTAAACAAATCAATCATGAGAGCATACAAGCACTCAAACAACTCTACTGTCAATCTCGCTCAAGCTAAGGAGCTCTCACTCAGGCGACAAGAGCCTCTCGCTCAAGCGAAAAGCTCTCGCTTAGGCGAGATTGAAATCAGAGGGCATTATGAGGGTTCGCGAGTTCTTGTTTAAGCGAGGCCTCCTCGCTTGAGCGCGATTACTCTTGCTCAAAACTGGAGCTCGTCGCCTGAGCGACAACTCGAGCAAAACCTGGGTGAACTTCTTGCTAATTTCGCTTAGGCGAGAGTTGCTCGCTTGGGCGAAAACAACAGAGCTTTTCTTGCTCACGCATGCAAACTAGAAAAGCATTACCAAACAACGTTTCAACCAATTCCAAGCAACCACAACAACGAGCAAACATCATAAACATGATTTAAAACTAGAAAAACATGCAATAATCATAAAAAACTTTAAACCCTAGCTTCCCTTATCTTGAAGCTGAGAACTAACTAAAGAAATCCTTAAGAGATAAGCACCAAGACTTGGAGCAGATTTAAGAAGTTGTAAAACATAACCATGGGAGACAAGAATGGGACCACAAATGAGACTCACGTGGAAATAGAGCTACCAAACAGAGAATAATGAAGGGATAAAGTTTTAGAGCTCAACTTACGTGGTGAAAGATGGTTTCTGCTATTTGGAAGGGGAATTTCGTAGCTGCCCTAGCACAACTCCTATTTCAGCACTAAGAGAAAGAGTGGGAACTATTTTTGGTGAATGAGACATAATGGAAAGCATGTGGACAATTGAGGGGATCCTGAAAAACAAGATGGGCTGCCCTTGGGCCTTTTTTCCAAAGTTGGCCCAACACAGAAAATGGGATCTTACATAAAAACATGTTATATTCTACCATTTGGCAATATTTTCATACTTATACTAAAAAATAGAAGATTTAGGCCTTCTTCTATCATATCCTTATTAATTTAAAATTTATAAGCTTTCCTTTATTTTAAATTGATACATGTAAGGCCCAATTATTTCTACCCTAACATTTTAAGGGCTGCCTTGCAACTGTTGGGCCTAAAGGCTGACCCAAAGGATAAAATCGTTCCTAGTTGCCCTAATTCGCACTTTCACTCTTGCAGAAGAATCAGCCATCACCTTTACACCTCTCGCACAGAACGCTTTGCTAGGGTTTGCTCTAAACCTTCTTCGAGCTAACTCAAACCCAACTCCTACTCCACGTAAGTCCTTTCTCAGCTCATGTTTCCCCTTTTCTGGGCCTATGGCCACTGTTTACCGTTAGGGTTTGGTAATAATCCGTCCCTATTTCTGTTCTGCCGTTCATTTAAGCTCTTTGGCCATCCTTAGGACCATTGTGTTCACTGTGTGCGTGTCGGAGCATTCCGCTAGCTTATTTTTCAGGTACGGGAAGCTAGGGTTCGCCCTTTTCTTTTGAGTAATATTGTTTGTGCCTCTATCTTTGCCGTTTGGATATGTTTGGTATGTTATATGAACTGAGGTGTGATGATTTCATGCCATTTGTGATCTGTTGAGTGTAAATGCACGAGATAACAGAGGTGAGCTCTGGTTTTCTCACCCCAAGCGTGTCTGTCTTGCATAGGCGAGATCAATAGAGGCTCGCCCAAGATGTTTCACGCGAGCGGTCGCTCAAGCGACCCACGTTGCTCTTGAGCGAGCGAGCATCTCGCCCAAGCGAGAGAGGTCTCACCTAGGCGAGATCTCGCGTGAGCTACTGTTCTCTTTTTTCGAGCCCTCGCCTAGGCGAAGGGGCTCGCCTGAGCGAGACCCTTCAGCCTGAGCGAGGTGCTGGGCGAGGCAGTGCGAGTTGTGATTGCTTTCTTGACTTTGTATGAATAATGCTTGTTTGGTTTTAAGTATTGAGCTAAAACTGTGAGATAAATGAGTATGTATGAGTGGTGCAAGTCATGAGTTGTGAATAATGGGTTGATATGAGTTTAGCATGAGACTTTAATGAAATGGTTGGTATAAAAAGGGACATGATAACGAGATGAGTTGGAAATCCTTTATGTGTGGATGGTTTATGATGAGTTGAAATGAGTTGGACCTGGAACTTGAGAGGTGTTGACTTCAAGGGTTAATACGACGAATGTATACATGTATGGTGAATGTTATTTAACTGTGTGATTATGTTTAGTTTGTGTCAGTGCGTAATTCCTCGGAGTCTCTAGGTGAGACTTTTTGGGTAGCGCTTCAGTGGTCAGGACGTAATTCTATGGCCCCTGTTAGTGGGTGTCCATGGTGGTGCCCCATCTGTATAACTAGGTAAGGATTCAAGGTAAGGTTGCATCCTGACACTTTAAGGAGTCAATTAGTCTCACCTAGAGCGAACTGACTCTTGTGGTGAAAGTAGCAAGAGGCCTGAAATTCATTAAGGGCTAACCTTGTGGTGAGGGAAATTGATTCATTGTAACACTTGTAACACATAACTCGGGGGTGAGTAGAGGTATCCACCACAAGTGCAAGCATCCGCTGAATCCGACCAGGTTATACGTATCCGGATGAGTCGAGTCGTGTTGTAGTGTATTACCTGAAAAGTCATAACATGCTTGGTTGATTTGGGTGTATGATTTGGTGAAATTATATCTTATCTGATGGATGAAATCTTTTGTGCTCTAGCTTACCCTACTTTTATTATTGTGTGTTCTACTATGTGGTACTCTCTCTAGCGATGATCATCAACTTGTTGATGTGAGCAGATGCGAGGAACACCCGCGGGCAACAGGGAGGTGATGGTTTTGCTGCATAATCTGCATGGGATGGATCTTAGTTTCTTTGGGCTTTCTTTAGGGCTTTGTCCCATGTATTTCAATATGCTTTATTACTCTACTTGTATTTGCTAGACTTTTCAACTGTTCTCTTTTGGCATCGTGGTGTGCCTAGTTTTGGAGGGGGTTGGATTAAGGACCCCAAAATTGCACTATTGTACTATTTATGTGTGACGTTTCTTTTAATTATGTTTATTAATTAAATGGGACGTTACAATACAAATTGTCATCCCTATATAAAGCATGCATATGAATTAATTACAAAAATTTAAATTAATTTATTTTAAAACTAAAAATTAGAAAACAATTTTAAATTAAAAATCCTCCTAAGCAAAAAATAGTTTTTAAAAGCTAATTAGAAATTTTTAAAATTTTTATAGGAATCTTTTTATTAAGTTCTTAAATAATAATTGGGAATATAGTAAAACCTTCCATAAATTAATTTTAATTTGATATATAATTTAAAAAAAATATAAGATCAAACTTATTTTTTGAACTAAAAAATCACCCTAGACTAAAATATAATTCTTAGAAACTAAAAAGAAATTATACTTTCCATCATTTTTTTCAAACTTATAATTAGCAATCAATTTAAAAGACATTAATCAATAAATCAGGCTCTTAAAAAATCCAACTTTTGTCGCATATGTGGAACACGTATATAAAACACATTTTGGACCCTTCGTGCGTGGGGTGAGTGAGTAGACATAAATAAAAGAGGAGTGCCGCCAGCGTTGCCCCACACCTCTTCCTCTGTTTCGTTTTTCTTTCTCATTCTCAGTCCCAAAACTCCTTCATTCGCTTGTTGCATTTCCACCTTCCAAAGCTCTTTCTCTTAAGGTTTTCCCTCCTCTTTTCATTTTACAATTTTTTTCTCAATTCTTGTGAGGTTTTGTTGTTCCATAAGACGAAATAAAACCAATAAAAATTGATTTTTTAATCATAATTTTGAGTAATTTACCTTTCCCGTGATGCTGTGACGAAATGGAGTAAAGGGTGTTCTCCTTTTTGTGCAGATCGAGCTTTGGAGAACTCTAGAAAGCATTTGGGTCGCAAGGCTTTTTCAGATCCCTGAAGGTTTGTGTTCATTTGTCGAAATAACTTGCTTGGAAAAGTATGGCAAGCGCGTTGCAGTTTCAAGGGGTTCAAGGGAGCCTTGCTGTGAGGAGGAGCATTCATCATGCAAAGTCCCAAATTGGGTTTGCAGCATTTGGTGCTCCTGCTTGCTCCAGAAGAGTTTGGGGCGATAAAGTGGCATTCAGTATCACGTGTAAAGCCTCGGCGAGTGAGGTGATTGAGAAGAGTGTAACCGAGTGTGAAAAGGTGAGTAGTGAGGGTGAAACGAGTTTCACATGTGTCATGAAGTTTGGTGGCTCTTCAGTGGCTTCTGCTGAGAGGATGAAAGAGGTGGCTTCCCTTATATTGACTTTCCCGGAGGAGAGACCTATAGTTGTTCTCTCTGCTATGGGAAAAACAACAAACAAGCTTTTGCTGGTATTTTTTAACCCACTGTTTTGTTTTTTTATATTGGTTTTCCACTGTTTTGTTTTGTTATAATCAAAGACTGTTGTTGAGTAAAAAATCTTTGCTTTCTGTTTTGTTAGGCTGGAGAGAAAGCTGTGAGTTGTGGTGTTACTAATGTGTCAACTATTGAGGAGCTCAGCTTTATAAAAGACCTGCACCAAAGGCAAGAGCAATAAGTATTTTGTTTTTGCTTTTTCTAGTGTGACATTATCTAGAGAATGAAAATTCACTTCTTATACCAGAAGAAGAAAACTATTTTCTCACTGTATGTTCTTACCTGTCTCTCAGGACTGTGGATCAGCTTGGAGTAGACATATCTGTTATTGCAAGTAAGTTGCTTTGTTCACAGTGGTTAAGTTGGACCATTTGAATATTTTTTTATTTGTGATAATAAAGGTATTGACTGATCATTTCATCTACCCAGTTCTGTGTATTCATTTGTATGTAGCAATAGTACAACTTGGCTTATATGGTTGTGGAGCATGCATTTGGTTTATTCGCTAAATTGAATGATACCTGTTTGCATATTTGTCACTGTTTCACTCTGTAATTTAAATTTTTTGTCTTATGTTGAGAAATATGATTCAACATTGAAGTTTAGTTTATATGATCATATCCCGAAGAAGTTGTGAGTTGAATTTCTGGTCTTCTATCTTTGACTGTCCCGACATTAAATGTGCCATACCGGTCTGGATGTTTATGCTTTAGGTGTTAGAATTAACAAGTCTTTGGTGCTGTGGGAGAATGACACAGTTTGGCACTCAGATGAAGAAGAATTTAATGATAAATCACATTTATTTTGCTCTGATTACTGCTGAACAATTCCAAATCAAAGGCTTTAGATGGAATGCATAAGGAAATGGTAACCAATAAAAGTAACTTGGAAAAGGAAACTAATCAAGATAGAAAATAATTATCACATGCTGCATCATTTTATATATAGCCTGAAGCAGTAGCTACATTGTATGTGCATCGACTTTACACTACAATTGTGATTTTGATATGCTGCGACAGGAACAAAAAGGCATTTCGTTTTGTCATGCCAATGATGGCTTATCAAACAGTTCAGAAAAAAATTGCTGTCACTTGCTTATCTCTGAAATCAAGAAAAAGCTGAGACTTTGTCATAGATTTTGCTTATAATTGTAACATTAACCGTGTTTTTTATTTTATAAATTCATAGTTACTGCACTTTATTTTCATTTTATTTTATCACCTTTAGGACTAAACGAATTCTATCATATACCATCTTTCTTCTCAATATGATTGTTTGATAATTTTCATATGTTTTGGCTCATTTTTGTGGCTGATTTCCTGTTGCACGTGGAAACATTTCCAGAGCATCTAGAAGAGTTGGAGCAACTTCTGAAGGGAATAGCTATGATGAAAGAGTTGACTAAAAGGACTCAGGACTATTTAGTTTCCTTTGGAGAATGCATGTCGACTAGGATCTTTGCTGCATATCTTAATAAAATAGGTGTCAAGGCCCGCCAAGTATGTGTTGTTATTTGCCTATTTAATACATAATGTAACTAAAAGCTTGTTAGTTATTTTATTGCTCATATGATGTCCCAACTCTGAGCAATGTTTCAGATTTTTGATTTGTTGTCTCTGATTATAGTGATCTGTTGCTAATTTAATTGTCTAACAGTACGATGCATTTGAGATTGGTTTTATAACTACTGATGATTTCACAAATGCGGACATTTTGGAAGCAACTTATCCGGCCGTTGCAAAAAGATTGAACGGCGATTGGCTGTCCGATCCTGCAATTGCAATTGTTACAGGCTTCCTTGGAAAGGTATTTGTGGTGTCATGTTTTTTCAATGCTTCTTTTCATTTCTTTTCTTTAATTTTGTTAGTAGATGAAAATTCTCTAATTAGAAAGGGTTTTGGCTTGTTTTTCTTTTTGAAGGCCCGGAAATCATGTGCAGTGACAACACTGGGAAGAGGGGGCAGTGATTTGACAGCTACTGCAATTGGGAAAGCACTAGGGTTGCCCGAGATTCAGGTTTGCAATTGTACATAAAACACATTTATGCATGGCAAAATGGATAGTAAGAAAAACAATTAATTCAATCTCTTAAACAGGTTTGGAAGGATGTTGATGGTGTCCTAACATGCGATCCAAATATATACCCAAAAGCAGAACCTGTTCCTTTTTTGACATTTGATGAGGCTGCTGAACTAGCTTACTTTGGTGCTCAGGTATCATTACAAAATTTATACTTATCAATTTCTTTTGACAATATACCATATGATTTCTCCATGGTTAGAAACAAATTATAGATTCCTGATGGAATATCTCATAATATCAATATTATGACTGTCTTAAACACACATTTGAACATAACGCTAACAAGTTAATGGCACAAATGCAAGCATTGAGATAGTAGAAATAAGGAGGCATTGCTCCACATAACTAGTTAAACTTGGACATGAATTGTGTGCATTGAATAGGCAATGGGATACAGTAGAGACTGTAAAGGGAAGAACCAGCCCTTTCCTATTGTACCATTGAAGACTAATAAAAGAATTGTGTGTCAACATTGCATTTGAGTTGAGCATAAGGAGTTTGCATGAGTGATATTGACAATATTGTTATTTGTCATTCTGGTTGTTTTACTGTTGGCTGGTTCGGTGTTCTAACTGCGGGATTAGGTGGCCCACTGTCACAAAATGGTTGAATCAACATCTCTGTTCTTAATTGGATGCTTTTACACCCTTTACTGCTTATTTGGTGTATAATGGTTGACAAGATGACATTCTTTTGGCCACTAACTAGGCTCTCTAAGTAATGTCTGATTTGTTCTGTTAATGAGCATATACACCAGTGACTTCTATTACCTAATCTATTATCAGGTCAGTCAAAAGTATGTTATAGCTCATTGCATTACTGCTAAGTAGCACAATGTGAATCTAAAGATAGACTTGTGCAGTGGAATATGATGGAAATTAATAGAGTTTGGAAGTATTTCTTTTATAGACCAGAATAGAATGATCACGAAAAACAGTGATTACAACTGGACATAACATGAAAATACTAGAAAGTGAACATAAAAAATTACATATCTCTTAATTCCCAAAACTCATAAAATACCTAACTTTCCCTCCCCTATTATTCTCCTCTTTCTAGTGTAAAACTTATAAGACCTTGGCTCATGACTACATTGGTCTACAAGTAGGTCCATTCTAATTTTCAGACGTGGGTTCTTATCAACAATCCCATCAAAGGTGAGCCTAAATTTTTCAGTTCTCTGATTCTCAGGTTCTGCATCCACAGTCTATGAGACCTGCGAGAGAAAGTGATATTCCTGTTAGGGTTAAAAATTCTTACAACCCTAAAGCTCCAGGTACTCTCATCACCAAGGCAAGAGATATGAGCAAGGTGTGTAGAGCTTAGTTTTGGCATAAATAGAAAATCCCATTATCTCAAGTAAGACTCTCACTGTGTTTAAGTTTTCCCTTTTCCACCTGCAGGCAATATTAACAAGCATTGTTTTGAAACGTAATGTGACCATGTTGGATATAGTGAGCACTCGCATGCTTGGTCAATATGGTTTCCTCGCTAAGGTGAGACCTAATACTCATCAGATCTGTTCTCCCTGTGGTTGAATCTCTTCCAGTTTTCATATTCCATGTGTACACAGGTATTTTCAATCTTTGAAGATTTAGGTATATCAGTTGATGTTGTAGCTACGAGTGAAGTCAGTGTTTCCTTGACGCTGGATCCATCAAAGCTATGGAGCAGAGAGCTAATTCAGCAGGCAAGTGTAAGCATAGTATTCTTGTGATTAGTTTTTTAAAGTCATTATTTTGTGGTGTTTTAAATTTTTTGTCTCCCTCTGTTGACTGTGATATCGTCTGTCTGGTTGCATATCACCCAGTTTTATACTCATGCTTGAAAAATTAATCTCTAACTCTTAGTGAGCTATTCAATGTCTTTGAGCAGGAACTTGATCACGTTGTTGAAGAACTAGAGAAAATCGCTGTGGTGAATCTCCTGCAGAATAGATCCATAATCTCTCTCATTGGAAATGTTCAGAGGTCATCACTAATATTGGAGAAGGTTCAATTTTAATCTATATTTAAATGTAGTTCCTATCCTAAGTTTAATTTTTATATAAAGATTTAATTACTTCATTTCCATATTACTATTTGGCCCTTCCTCCTTTTTGCTGCATGAGGAATGTAGCTTTTTTATTTTCTATGGGAAACCTTGGGCATTTTTTCTTTTTATTTTGGGAAAGGAAAAACCAGAGGTTTTATGATGATTTTAGGCACAAGTTAATTCATGTCCACATGCAAGATTATGTTATGTAATTTGTCCATGTTTAGCTCCTTCCGCCGGTGACATAATGATAGAAACCGTTCTTGTCAATATCCTTTGCCCAAGAATAAGAAACAGGATTGATTGTTAATGGTATTCTGTTAGAGTTGGGTTAGAATAGGAGGAGTATTTGGGGAATGGCTGATTTGTTAAGAGGGAGTGGGGTGGTTATATATATTTTCTCTTTGTAAGCATATGGAGGATTATCGGGTGAATCCTTGGAATAGATATTTGGGAGGGACGGATAAAAGTCACGTAACTTTAGTTCATTTTCATGTGTTGAATTCATTTTCATGTGTTGAATGACCAACTTCAATTTTTTTAAAAAAATATAAAAGAAACCAATTAAAAGTTGAGCAAAGTTAACTAAAGTTACGTGACTTTTTCCAGGAAAAGTCATTGAATCCGTTCCCATTTTGGGGTAGAGAGACTCCTCTCTTGCTTGAGAGAGCTACTCTTTGGAAACCTGCTCTGCCTTTGAATTTTATTGTGTTAATTTTCTGATTGCATGTACCTTTGATACTCACGTTATCATTGGTACTTTCACTGAGAGAAGCTTGTCATTTGGCACGTGAGTACAAGAATGACTTGGTGGCATCTCGACATCATTGAAATTGATCTTGTTGCTATTAAGTTCACATTCCAGTCCCATGGAGCCTTCATTACCACCCAATCCACAATGATGGTGTCATAATAATCTAAACTAGACTCCTTAGTCTCCACAGTAGTTGATCTCTTACCCTTTGTTTGGACCATTGTTGACGACATGAGCGAAGTACGACTCTTGGCTCTCACATTGTGTCCAAGCTCCGGAACAAGAATCATCTCTCCTTTGAGGGAACTTTGGCGGTGAAATGGATGGACCTTCCCTCCTTTGGAGAGGATCATGTGGGATGGCTTGCAAAGGCTGCGTTGTACCTCTCTGTTCAGAATATGCCCCCACAAATGTGTATGTCCCTCGTCCAAATCTGCTTTGTGGACATGACCTGGTATTAGTTCAAGGTCCTTACCAACATGGAACTTGCTTTGCAGTGGGAAACATTCAAATGAGTCCTCTTCGACATTTATGGTGACTGCCAATTAGGCAATCCATTGATTGGTATCGAAAGTTGTGGTTGGAGACATTTGGATGCACCACCATTGATTGGTATCGAAAGACAACCTTCAAAGTTTATCACTTTACAATGGTAGCACCTCCATGGCTTATGAATCACACCAACTCTCCAAGGAGCTCTTTAGAAAATGGTCATTGATGAAGATTACATTATTTCGAGTGAGATCTTTTGCCAAATTTACGTGAAGTCTTGAGCACGTTTGAGGTGTCTTCCAATCGAGCCATGGGCTTTCCTCCAAGCAAGCTCTGGGCCATGTTGTCACCTTGTTTCAAGGACTAAGCTAGTCAATGACTAGTTGTATGGATATGTGTATCAATGTAAGGACAAGATTGAACATAAAGTGCGTGAGCTCCTTGGGAACGAGATTATCAAACATTTGGCGAGTGCGTTTTCCAGTTTGATAATTTTGGTCTCCTGGAGGATGTGCGTTGATTTTCATGACCCGAATAAGGTGACTGTTTTAGATAAATATCCTATTCCAACTATTAATGAGTTGATTGATGAGTTTCACGGATCCCACCAAATTCAAATGTATAAGGTGCGGCTGTTTACAACACCACTTTTGAACCCACAAAGGGCACTACGAATACCTCGCTATGCCTTTCAGGTTTGTCAATGCTTTGGCCACATTCTAGTCAACCATGATCATGCTATTTTAGACTCTTTTGGGTTGTTTTCTTCCTTTCTTTTTCAATTATATCCTTGTGTCAAGTCTAGGTTGGAGCACACACATTTGTCCCATTTATGTGAATGAAGTCTTATCTTTGCTGAAAACACATCCATTTGTAGCAAATGGGAAGAAATGCTCATTTGATTTGTCCTCTGTAAACTATCAAGGACATGTCAAGCTACGACCCCCCCACCAGCTCTCAGTGACTCGCTGCATCAATCACAAGCTCTCTCTCTCTGCTTCCATGTAGCATTTCAAATCCTTTATTGGGTAGGAGTCGTAGCTACAAGTCACAGTTACCCGACCAGGCTCAAATTCACCCAGTTTTTTTGTGTCCCAGCTATAGCTATCCGTCACCAAGACTATCCGTCTTATATCTGATGAGCCGAGCTTCCAACACTAGAGGCAGTGTTGGCCGTGTAAGAAAACAAAGGCTCAACCTGTTCTGCAGAATAACTCGTCCTTTGGAAGTCACAACCTGTTGAGGAAGCCACGTCGGAGTTTGCAGCAACCATTCGTGCCAAGATTCCAAATTTCAGCCTTGAGGTGATGGCTTATTCTATTAGACAGGGTATTCATAGAAACCATTCCTCCAGGTGGAATAAGCTGTCTATAGTCATAGGTCCAAGAATAAGAAACAGGGTTGATTGTTAATGGCTGATTTTGTTATATTTCCCTTTGTAAATGATTCTGTTAGAAGGGAGTGAGGTTGGTTATATATTTTCCTTTTGTAAGAATATGGAGGATTAACGGGTGAATCTTTGGAATAGATATTTAGGGCATAGAGATTCCTCTCTTGCTTGGAAGAACTCTGCTCTGGAAACTTACCTTGCCTTTAAATTCTGTTATTTTAATTTTCTGATACACACTGCATCACATTAGGAAATCACTGATTGATTCTACTGCAGGCTTTTCGCGTTCTTCGAACCCTTGGCGTCACTGTGCAAATGATCTCTCAGGGTGCATCTAAGGTATCCCCTTATCCACTTTAATATTATTCATCATATTTGATGCATCAACAGTTATCGTGTGCACTTTGCATGTGCTAGATGATTCCAAACCTTTAGGCACTTGGGAATATATGATAGTGTTTGTTATTATTATGAGTACATTAATGAGAAGCATATTTATTGCACATAAACACTTTTTCTTGAAAAAAGGGAAAGGGAATGATCAAGCTTGTTCATATTATTATTCATGGCATAAAGATTCCTCACCCACAATCCCCCACTGAAAAATGAGTTGACTTTCTCAACTGTGTGTGTGTGTGGTATTCATACATGCATGTCAAGACCCTGAAATGGTTTAATTTTCATGTATTATGTCTGTTCATTGTTTTTTTGCAGGTGAACATTTCATTGGTTGTAAATGACAGTGAAGCAGAGCAGTGTGTGAGAGCTCTCCACTCAGTGTTCTTTGAGAGTGAGTTGTCTGAGTTAGAGTCTTAGAGGAGGATTACAAAAATGGGAATGGTTCTGTTGCTGAATTATCTTTAGTGGACACTTGAATGTGTCAATTCTTTGTTCTAAGATATGTATCCCAATGTTATATGGTAAGGTCTGAAGAAAGCAATTTTTAGTAATAGATTCTGGTTAGGAGGAATGGCAAAGCATCAGTCTTGGTAGTGCTGGTAGTTTGTGTTACTATAGTGAACCTTTTTTATTATTTTGCAGCTGCTTCCAAAGGGTTAATAACAGCCTGCAAAGCAATTATTGTTGTGACTAAATTATTGGAAATCATGTTTTTGTCTCATTTTGTTCTTCATTTATGCTTCAGAAATGGAGAGAATGAATATAGCAAAGAAAAAGTTAAGAAAAAAGAAAAAGGTGGAATATAAAATAAAATTTTAATTATTTGACAAAGCATGAAAAGATGAGAAAGAGATTTTTTTTAAAAGTGTGTAATTTGATTGATTTTATTAAAAGATGAAATATGTAGATAATATAATACCCTCTATATATAATACAATCAACATATATAGTAGGAAAATAATAAATTTTACGTTTTTAATTTTTATTCATTTCAGTTTTTTTTTTTCATCTTTTTTACCAAACAATCAATAGTAAAGCTCCTCTTTTCATTTTCATGTTCTCTCTGCCAAACAAAGAGTTAAGATAGTGTATATGTCCTAAGAAAATAAATATTAAAATCAAATTCCCATGGAAAATAATTAATAACATAAAATCCCCATATTAAATAATATAGAAATTCTAGAAACAGTTTCTATTACACTCTTTTGCATATACTCTACTCAATTTATTGAAAGTTCACAATTTTTGTTTGGGTTTTATTTAGTCAACTGTAGGGGTTTGTTACCACCCCTTAAAACAATAATAATTGAATAAAATGGGCTTATTTCTTTCGCTATTTGATAAGAGATAGTAAAATGAATGGAATACCGCATTTACTTCCTACCACCCCCACAATTTCTATGCACGCCCCATAAATTTTAAAAATAACCATTTTATATAAGTTTCAGAAACTTTTTGGATAGACTTTCCAGAATTTCCAAAATAAAATTTCCCAAACAGAATATTTGGAATAAAATTTTCGAAATCAGATTTCTAAAATATATGACATGCATTTTTTGATTTTTTTTTTTTGAAATAGGATTTCCGAAATAAACTTTCTGGAATTCATGTAATTCTTTGTAAAATGAGCTTTCGCGAACATTCCTACATGAAATATTTTCTAAAAAGAGCTTTTCAAAACACATACAATATGTTTCGGACACGCTTATTGGAACGAGTTTTTTTTTTCTTTTTCGCGTTTTCTTTTTTCTCTCTGCTGTATTCTCAAACTTTAAGTAAAGGATAATAAAATATAATACACGTTTAGTAATTTTAATTGTCAAAATTTTGAAAATAAAAAAACAAAAATGACATATGTGACGATTTTAAACTATTAATTCATTTCCTCTTTGTAGAAAAAATAGTAACGTTTAAAAAATTTTGTCACAAATTAACTTTTACATTTGTAAATGTCACGATTATTTTAATTGTTGAAAATGTTATCTGTGACGAATTTTAACTTTACAATTTATAACTTTAACTATCACAAATAATTTATTTTTTTTAGTGTTTGTGGTACAAATAGAAGAAGAACCTATTTGGAAAGAGAGAAAAAAATTTAGAGATATTTTTTAGGGTATTGACTCATAGACTAATTACTTTTGAATCATTCGAATGCATTAAATATACAAATAATCTTCTATTCTGATATAAAATTCATTATTATACAAAACTTGTATGTTTTGTATACTTTGAATAATTATGTGTAAAATATTAACATATGTATCCATGAGATTATGCTATGCTTAATGTTTTTTATAAAAAATGTTCATGCACAAAAACTTATTCCCAATTTTTAATTAAATAACAAATATTTATATAATAGTCACGATATTATATTTAGTGGTATCAGAACAATTTATTCTTTCATGACATTGAGTGTGGCGTTTTCAATGTTGTTTGTAGTTGTTTGTAGTTTATACTAATAAATAGATATACAAGTTGATCATGCATTTTCTGTTAAATAAGAGAAACGTGAGATAAATAAACCGATAAGAATGAGCTGCAACTTATAGACAATAAATAGTAAATTATCTTAGGAGAAATTTTAAGTAATAATTGAAACTGGAAAGTTTAGATTAAGAGAGAACTAAGGTATTTGTTAATTCTTTTAAGAAAAGATGGATAACAAAACAAACGTTACACCTGAATTGTTTAAAAAAAAATTGACAATTGTATAGGAAAATATGAACCAAAAATCGAAAATTTGAACCTATAGGAAATAAAGAATTGAAAACCTTTCATGGGAACAATCCACAAAAATTTAAAGAAGATTTTAACCCTGATGATGCTAAATCGGGGATAGTAGACATTGAGAAACTTTTCATCACAATGACATGTGTTGATACAAATAGAGTTACATTGTTGCCTTTATACTTGTCTAAGAACCTGAAACACGATGGAGATTTACTAAAAAACAATTGGAAGCTAAAGGAATGAAATTACATGGAGATTATTTAAACAAAAATTTTGGAAGGTATAGAACACCAAATCTTGGCTACGGTTTTTGTACCTCTCTTAAATGTGGTTGGATAACATGTCTTTTGATGCTTAGTCTTTGAGCCTCAAATCCATGAGTTTAAATGCATGATAGCTACATGTTTGTATCTTTGTGTATGTCATGTTGAGTCTTTAAATGTGACTAACTTTTGCTTGAGTCATATGTCATATGCTTCTTTGAGTTTTCTTATTCTTATTTCTAAGTATTTGAGCTATTGCATGAGATCTATGCCTTTTGTTGTAGCATGCTCCTTGAAATTGATTTTGACCTAATTTTTAAGGAACTAAGTGTTCAAGACACCCTAAAATATCCTTCTCATCAT
>Ga0214543_1007226_pt1 | contig 19227 bp, 10 predicted proteins | sample CNSS2metaG_FD_160094 | JGI IMG/M metagenome (GOLD analysis project Ga0214543, IMG submission 160094) | Root nodule microbial communities from cowpea collected in UCLA plant growth center, Los Angeles, California, USA - CNSS2 | ecosystem: Host-associated > Plants > Roots > Nodule | place: USA...
TGAAAGGGACCTAATTGAAGCAATTTTCAAAAGTTGGGATGCAATTGACACTTTTTTAAAAGCGGGTACCAATTTGACACTCTAGTACCAAACTGGGTACCTTACGATTAATTAAACCAAAAGTAAAAGAGGAACATGGAATGAGATTGGTACACAAGAGATAAGATGAAGAAAAACAACACAAGAGATAAGATATTACCTCACTGCTTCATTCAAGCATGGAGATCCATAGCATCTTCAGGTCTCATGTGAACTTCAAAATGAACAAAACTGTACCAGCATCCTGCAACTTTGTATGTGAATGAAGTTTTTTTTTTTTTTTCCTTTTGTTTTGGTTACCACGAAACTAAAATCACTAAGAATAGAACACAAGGGGTTGGTTATGTAGGTTTTATGAAGGTGAGTGAGTGTGTGCAGAAACGATGAGAGTGGTGATAGAGTTTGAGATGAATCTGAGAGGAAAAAGGAGGATTGAGGAGTGTTGTTATGGATCTGATGCAGTATAAAGAAAAGGAGATAATGTGTTTGTGTTCTGAAATTCAGAAGAGAGAGGAGAAGAATACATAAAAAACAAATTAATGTGTGTATGCACGTCATACAGTGTACTCATTAAGAGACTACTCTTGTTTAAACCAAAAGAAAACATATAAAAAAAAGAAGCTTCTGAGAAAGAGAGAACGGTTCCAACTTGGTGGCAAGGCAAGACCTGCATTATTTCTTTGTCTTAATTTTTATTGCATTTTTTTTATTTTGCTATTTTGCATGTGTTTATGTTTTAATATCATATGCATTGTTCTCATTTTAAATATATAATTAATGCAGTTAACATTCTCAAGCATAGAAATGTTGACGACGGATAAATTTATAAATTAAATAAATATTAAATATATTTTTAATTCTTCAAGCATTATAAAATATTTGATTCATCTTTTAAATTAAATTATACAATTTGTCCATGTAATTTATTAACGTTATGTAAAAATAGTATGTGAAAGAAATATTATAACTTAATATTCATTTATTATTATTTAAGTCAAAATCAAGATTAAACTCTTAAAATTATAAGATAATACAATTTTATATAATTTTTTCGATTCATATATCAAGTATAATCAAAATATCATAAAAATCATGTAGAATTCTATTTATTTAAGCATTATCTGTTGCATCATCTATTCACCTTAGGTAAATGAGTTCAGTAAAAATAAAACTCAAATATCTAATTACAATTTAATATAACTAAAATTTTAACTATTGTCCACGATTAACTGTAACACCAAAAAAATAATCTATTATATATAAAGTAACACTACAATTTCATGATTTACTATTTTTCAAGTCTTTCATTATTTTAATCATAATCTTAGTTATCTTATTAATATATGTAAGAAATTACTATCAATACTATATTAGATCAAAAAGAATTTGAGATTTTGAATTATCAATCTGTTCTTTTATATTTTTTATGGTAGAGTCTGAAATTGCTTTGCATATATATATATGAATAAATAATATTTTTAACTTTTGTGATATATGAGAATGTAATATTTATATAAAATAGGATTAGTACGAGAAAAGAGATCATACAAGTGTTAATATTTTCGTTTTCTTTTCTTTGTGTATTTTTATATGGATTGAGGTAATTCCATTATCTCATTAATTTAATTTATATTTTTCGATAAAAAAATCTTATTAGTAACAGTCTACATATAATTTATTAAAAAGAATATAATAATTAAATACTTTATTATATTTTATATACTACATATTAAATATATAAAATATTTTATAAAAATATTTTACATATAATATCTTAATTATTATATATATATATATATATATATATATATATAATAACTAAATACTTTATTATATAATTTGAAAACAAAATATAATTTTTATTATAATTTTTAAATTAAAAGTAGAGTTAATTCATAAAATAAGTGTAAGAGTATTTTCGAGCATACTTTAGAGAAAATTAATTTGATATCATGACTCGATAAATAAAAGTAATACATTTTTTTATTTAACCATATATTTTCAAATAATTATACAAATGATCATAATTAATTATAGAGAGAGTGACACGATGGATTTGAGAAACCAAAAAAGAGAGTGAAGTTATTATTTCGGACTATAAGATTTGAAAGTAAAGTTTGTGAGAGTTTATAAATAATTTAATAGATATGTAACATAAAAAAACATATTTCATATTATTGTTAGATCACAATTTTATCTTTATAATTAAATTAATATAAAATTAAATGTTATTACTATTATTATTATAATAATAATTATTATCATTATTAATATTAATAATAATATTATTATTAATTTTAATATTATTTTTTATAATTATGCACGTAATTTAATATTAATAATAATAATTTAATTTAACTCTTTTTCATGTATTTTAATTTCACAATTAACATCAGATGTTATGTTATCATTGTTATTATCATTGATATTATTATTAATCAAATTTTGTATTATTGTAATTATTATTATTGTTAGTAAATTTTATAACTTATATTAATAAAATTATTATTGTTATTACGGTTAATTATTATTAGGTATTAAAATTAATTATTATAAATTATTATTATTATTATCATGTTGATTATTATTATTATTATTATTATTAATATATGAAAAATAGTTAAATTTTATTTCTACATTAATTTAATTTATAACCTGTAAACATTAAAGTATGAAACTATAATAACAAATAGAGTATTACTTAAAAATGATAAAGAAATTAATAAAATAATATGCAATAATGTAATTTTGTCAGTAGATTTCTATAAATCTTCTCTATAATGAAGAGATGGATTTTATTGCCTCTCTCCCAAATTCATTCTCCCAATCCTTATCCTACAAATTTCTTAAAACATATAAAATATATTCTCTCTTTCACTTTTTATCTTTTTATTGATCACTAAATCCCTATTATAAGCAAAAATAATATTATAATCTTATATTTAATACATATAAAAACTGTTGTTATTGTAACTCAAAATATCATAACTGTAATAACTGCATTAAGTGTGGCAGTTAATAGCTTCTGTTGCGTTTCCGTTTCCGTTTCCGTTTCTGTTTCTGTATAAATACTCTGTATCTTCCACCTTCTGTGATATGAGAAATACATTCTAATTTCTCTTACTCTCTATCAGTGTATGCATTATACTCTTCTCTGCATCTCTCTCTGCTAACAGTGGTATCAAGAGCCCTTCCGACCCCGGAGGATCTGAGGGTGTGGCTTAGTGTGATAGAAGCTTGCTGCGTGTATTAGCTTCATGGCTGCTGGAGGCGTGATTTCTGGCAACTTACCTGTGTTCGATGGCACAAGTTATGGTGATTGGTGTGTCAAGATGGAAGCCATTCTTGGTTTCCAGGAGGTGGATGATATCGTAAAGAAAGGACTGCAAGAACCAGCCAAGAATGCTACAGATGAAACAAAAAATGCATACAAGGAGAGTCGAAGGCTGGATTGCAAAGCTCGGATGTTACTGCACCAGTGTGTATCTGCCACTGTTTTCCAGAAAATCTCAAAAGCCACAACATCCAAGGAGATATGGAACATCTTACAAGACACATATGGTAATGCTGGAAAAATTAAGGCAGTTAAACTACAGTCCCTGCAGCGACAGTATGAATTACTGTGCATGAAAGATCAAGAATCAGTTGCAGACTATCTTGGAAGGTTGCAAGTTTTGGTCAATTCCATGAGAGCCTGTGATGAACCTGTGAAGAACAGTAAGGTTGTGGCTAAAATCCTTCGAACACTTACACCCCAGTATGATCACATCGTTGTCGCCATTGAAGAGTGCAAGGATCTTACGACAATGAGTCTTGAAGAATTGCAAAATTCTTTGGAAGCTCATGAGCAGCGGCTGATTGAAAGAAAGAACAGTGAGAAAAGTACTGATCAAGCCTTCAGTACTAGGGTTGATAATCAACGTTTTCGAGGACGTGGTGGTAGAAGAGGAAGAGCGAGATCACGGGGTGGCAGGAGTGGAGGCAGATTTGGAGAATATTCTGAGCAGTCAGTGGATGAATCTGGAACTAGCCAAAATGATGGTACCAGAGGAGGAGGAAGACATGGCAGAGGTAGAGGCAAGAAACCATATGACAAAAGGAAGGTACAGTGCTATACGTGTGATAAGTTTGGCCATTATTCCTATGAATGTTGGCACAACAGTTCAAGCAAGAAGAACAAGAAAGGTGATGAAGCACATCTTGCCCAAGACGAGAGTGATAGTGAATCTGATCATGTGTTGTTAATGGTCACAACAAACAGTGGAGAAGACGAGTCCTGTTGGTATTTGGACACAGGATGTTCCAACCACATGACAGGGAGGAGAGAGTGGCTGATAGATCTTGACCCAAGCGTAAGAAGCAGTGTCAGATTCGCGGACAACAGCACAATAACAGCAGAAGGAGTTGGCAAAGTTATGATCACTCGAAAGGATGGTAAAATTGCTTACATGAGTGATGTGTTGTATGTTCCCAACATGAAGAATAATCTGTTAAGTTTGGGACAATTACTGGAGAAGGGTTATACTATGTCAATGCAGAAAAATCACATAGAGGTGTATGATGGACAACAAAGGTTGATTCTTAGAACTCCACTGTCACGAAACAGAACTTTTAAGATCAACCTCAATGCAACAGCTATCCAGTGTCTAGCATCAATGAATGTTGAAGAGGAAGGATGGCTTTGGCACTACAGATTCGGGCACCTAAACTTCAAGAGTTTGGGTCAATTAAGCAGCAAGAAGTTAGTAAGTGGACTGCCACTGATTCATGTTCCTGATAAAACTTGTGAAGGTTGCATCGTTGGCAAACAAACTCGAAAGGAGTTTAAGAAGTGTGCACCAAAGAGATCAAAACAGCCACTTGACATTGTGTACTCGGATGTGTGTGGTCCTTTTGATACACTCTCACTTGGGGGCAATAGGTATTTTCTTATCTTTGTGGATGAATGGACCAGGAAAATATGGCTCTATTTGTTGAAAGAAAAGAAAGAGGTGTTTGGAAATTTTGTGAAGTTCTGTGCATCAGTAGAAAGACAATCTGGTTTGAAATTAAAAGTGTTCCGAACTGATGGAGGAGGTGAGTTTAATTCAAAAGAAGTATTGGAATTTTGTGAATCAAAGGGGATACATCATGAAGTGATAGCACCTTACACCCCCCAACATAATGGGGTTGCTGAGAGGAGAAACAGGATGCTACTTGACATGTGTAGATGTATGATAAAAGGAAAGGGGCTACCACACTATTTCTGGGGAGAGGCAATCTCTACAGCTGCCTATGTACTAAACAGGTGTCCTACAAGAGCCTTGACAGATTGTACCCCTGAAGAAGCTTGGACAGGAGAAAAACCTGTTGTTCACCACCTCAGAATTTTTGGATCAGTTTGCCATATGCACATACCAGCAGAAAAACGTAAGAAGCTTGAAGATAGAAGTGAGGACCTTATACTGGTTGGATACCACTCAACTGGTGCCTACAAATTGTATAATCCAGAAAAGAAGCAAATTGTGATAAGTAGAGATGTCATTGTTGATGAAGCTGCAAAGTGGAATTGGGAGCCCGTGGCAGTAACTGCTGAGAAAAGCTACATCCCGTGTCTGCTTGAAGACAAAGCTGCTGCCACAACCAGCACAAACAGTGGAGATAACACCAACAGAAGGTCACAGAGGGTGAAATTTCCTTCCACTAGACTAACAGATCATGAAGTTATGGCTGATTGTGAAATTAGAGATGATGGAGAACTTGTGCATCTGGCATTTCTGGCTGATTCAGAACCATTAATGTGGGAGCAAGCTGTTGACATAAGAGAATGGAAGGAGGCCATGCTTGAAGAATTAAAGTCCATAGAGAAGAACAAGACTTGGGAATTAGTAGACTTGCCTCTCCATAAACATCCCATTGATGTTAAATGGGTGTTCAAAACCAAGTTTAAACCAGATGGAAACATAGCAAAACATAAGGCCCGACTGGTGGCAAAAGGTTTTCTGCAGAAACCAGGAATTGATTTCACGGATGTCTTTGCACCAGTTGCAAGGCTTGAAACAGTAAGGCTTGTTATAGCTGTTGCAAGCTGGAAAGGTTGGGAAATAAGTCAGCTTGATGTCAAATCAGCTTTCTTAAATGGACCTCTAGAGGAGGAGGTTTATGTGAGGCAGCCACCAGGATTCGAAAGAAAGGGAGAAGAACATAAAGTGTTCAGACTGCACAAAGCTTTATATGGCTTAAAGCAGGCCCCACGTGCCTGGAACAAATGCATTGATGCATTTCTGCTGCAGATTGGATTCAATAAATGTACAGTTGAATATGGAGTATATGTGAAAGTCTTCTCACCCAATAATTTGCTGCTGATTTGCCTATATGTTGATGATTTACTGGTGACAGGAGATTCACAAGCTGAAATTGAGCTATTCAAACAGAAGATGAATTCAGAATTTGAAATGACTGATCTTGGGAGATTGAATTACTTTCTTGGTCTGGAGTTCAAACACACTTCCAAAGGAATTTTGCTGCATCAGAGGAGGTATATCAGTGGAGTTTTAAGTAAATTCCACATGGCAGATTGCAATCCAGTTCCTATACCTGTGATTGCCAATCTGAAACTGTGTGAAGCAACAGATGAAAGGCTGGTTGATGCTACCCTCTATAAACAAGTTGTAGGGTCTCTAAGATATGTTTGTAATAGCAGACCAGATATCAGCTATGGGGTTGGTTTGGTTAGTCGCTTCATGAACAGCCCAAGGACATCACACTTAGCTGCAGCAAAACATATACTCAGATACTTAAAGGGAACAACAGAACTTGGACTTTTCTTTCCAAGAAGAACAAGTCAAGTTGAAGGAAATATGGAGGTCTGGACTGATTCAGACTGGTGTGGGGATAGAATGGATCGAAGGAGTACATTTGGGTATTTCTTCAAGTACATGCATGCACCTATCTCGTGGTGCTCCAAGAAACAGAATGTTGTAGCCTTGTCCTCTTGTGAAGCAGAATATATTGCCTCTGCTGAAACAGCCTGCCAATGTCTATGGCTTACAGCACTTATTAAGGAGCTGAAACTTGAGTGCAGAGAACCAATTCAGCTTCTGGTGGACAACAAATCTGCCATCAGTTTGTCAAAAAATCCCGTATGTCATGGAAGAAGTAAACACATAGAAACAAAGTTCCACTTTTTAAGAGATCAAGTAAGCCAAGGCAGATTGGAGCTGGTGTACTGCCCTACAGAGGATCAAGTAGCTGATGTGTTTACAAAAGCTCTAAGACAAAACAGATTTGAAAAGTTGAGAGAGCTGCTGGGTTTGAAATTGATTAATATTTTGGATTAAGAGGGGTGTGTTGTTATTGTAACTCAAAATATCATAACTGTAATAACTGCATTAAGTGTGGCAGTTAATAGCTTCTGTTGCGTTTCCGTTTCCGTTTCCGTTTCTGTTTCTGTATAAATACTCTGTATCTTCCACCTTCTGTGATATGAGAAATACATTCTAATTTCTCTTACTCTCTATCAGTGTATGCATTATACTCTTCTCTGCATCTCTCTCTGCTAACAAAAACAACTAGTTGTATTTTGGCAACAGCTGTCATACACAATTATTGTATCCATATCATTTTCCATATGGTGGTTGACAGAGTTGGCCATGTGTCTACTTACTATCACCATCATTCGGCCTAGGCCTGATTCAAACGTGTTTGGATAAATATATTATAAAATTACATTCATTTTACAATTTCATTTAATAACAGAACATTATATATTAAAATTTTAAATTAAAAAACAAAGCTAATGTATCTAAAACTTACTATTTTGAGTTTTAAAAAACATGTTTTTAATTAGATATTTTTTATTTAGTAAATGTTAAAATATCACCTCTTTTATATAATTGTTAAATTATTATAAAATATCATTTGTTAAACCACATAAACTATATAATATCAATAAATTTGAATAAAAAATTGTATTCATAAAACTGAAATTTTTTACTTTTTATTTTAATAACATTTTATTATAATAAGTAAGAATATAGATATTAATAAAAAAAGTAAATATAATTGGTTTCTGGAAAAAATGTAATCATTTTAGATTGTAATACATAACATATTTTGAAGACATAATTATGGATACATTTATACTAAAATCTTGGGATAAAATCTTCAAATTCTGTAGATGTTGATTTTGTTTTTCACTTTTCTTTTCTTTTTCTACGCATCAAACCAAATCTGCGGGTTTGTTTGGAGTTATAATTGGTTTGAAAAGCTGGTTGCAATTTGGTGTCGATGATTTAAGGGCAAGAAGTGCTACTACTTCCAATCTTTATTGAAGTATTTAATCAAATTCACCAACTATAGTTACTTGTTACCTTGCCATAACATTAATTGGGTTTTGTCTGGTGCTTCATGTCATATTAATTAGTTCATAATATGTTTTTCTACACATCACCAATTAACATAGGTAAACTATACTTGTGGTTGATAGAAAAATAATAAGGGTCGCAAAATTTCAGATAAAAAAAAATAAAAATAAAGAACTATAAACTCAAAAACAGTAAATGTTGGATGAGCATAAAATTTTGAAGTCTGAATTCAAACACATTCTTTTAAAAGGATGGTGGCAGAAATGACAGTGTCACCAAGTGCAATCTTCAAAGTATTTAACTTCAGTAACTCATAGCATACAATACAACTTAATTGAACACAATAGAAGGCCATGTAGGTCCACCTTATTCATATTTGAACCACTCAAAAAGAAAAGAAAAAGACACTTAAAATAAACTTTAGTTCTTCATAATTCTTCATAATACATAATAGTTATCGTCATTGTTCTCTCCACCTCTTATTGCACTTCAGAAATCCAGTTAACCTAAAAAAATAGAAGCACAATTATATGGACGGACAACTTTAACTAATTTGTTTCAAATAAAGTAATCAAATTCATGCAATGACATAGCTAGTTTTGTGGTACGAAATCCTAACCCAGGAATGAAATATGTTGCGAGCATTAATGAATGTGAGGCTTATTCATGAATGTGAACTAAAATAATATAGACATATATTTTATTTTTTGCATGGCTTAATTTATTATTTTTTGGTTTATTCACAACGAAAGTATACACCTTTATTTTAGATATATCTTATATCTACAAAGACTTTAGTTTCTCATTTTGTATACTAAATCTATTTCGGACAATGATATTATTACTCTTATTTTTTAACTTTTATTTCTCTGACGTGATTTAGTGTGAGTCATTGATTAATATACCACTATTTTTTTAAAAAAAATCAATGACCCACACTAAACCACATCAAAAAGTAAAAGATGAAAGTCTTAATATAGTTTTCCATCTATTTCATGTGCCACACCATTCCATTGAACAAGAAACTGCCTTATTTTTTGCACTACATGCATAAATGAGTAATTGCATACGGATTTATACACTCTATACTAGAAAAGGAAAAAAATCTACAATCAACATTGAAAGGTATTCATGAATAGAGTAAAATAAATAGAAGCAGAGTTGATATTTATTGAATTTTTTTGAGGTATTAGAAGTACAATGATTTTGGTATGTTATAACTCTTTTAATATATATCAAAATCAGTATCACTCGTCATATTTTATAAGACAAATTAAAAAGATAATATAAAAATCCAACAGAAGATCTAAATTAAAAAAAAATGAAACAAATGGGTGGATCAGTAGGTAATGATCGATGTATATCGTATATCATGTGTGTGGTTAAATGAAGAAAATAGTAAATCACCCATTTTTTAAGAGTGTGAAATATGTGTAATATGGGTTGGTGTTCAGCACAACATGACCAAGCAAAGAACAATTTTGAACACTTCAACACTCTTGAGAGTTCAATGACAAAGGTAATTTTGTTTGGAGGTATAGGTGGATAACAATAATTGGAGCATTTAGAATTATATTTAAGAATATATACAAAGAAATTTTTAGTATAACCTAGATATTTGGTGACGTTGAAATATGTTATGGAAATGTAACATATGTTATTATCTTTGCAGGATATTATGGAAAATACAATTGAACATTGGGAATTGTTGAATGCGACTAATCTTTGAATTTTGATTTTCTGTTGAATTTTTTTATCTTGTTCCTCTACTGTACCTTTATAATACATTAATTATTATTAATTTTAACGTTTTAAAATATATTAAAAAGATATTTAAAATATCAACACAATATAATTTTAATACTTAGTAAAGAACAGTACCAGAAAAATCAGTAGAGAATCTAAATTTCTAATCTTTCTATTCTGTTTTATTTAGTATTAATTAATTTCAATTTCTAGTCTATATAAATATGAAGAAAGGGAAATTAAGCTGAATAAAATATCAAAAACTATTTTTAAAGGGAAGTGAATTTGCAGTATGGTTGACTTGCAGGAAATGTAGGAATACATATATACTTACCAAATGCTACAGGAAGAACAACTCCAAACGCTCATTACTGTCATCATGACAGATGGATTACCTGAATATATGAAAAAAAGTTAGTTGATAGGAAAAACTTTATATAAAAGATTCATTTTTTTAAGCTAACAGATTTTATATATTAACAAGTATTGAATTTGAATGTTAGTATCATGGGTGAAGAAAAAACTTAAGATATATAACATCATTGTAATATAAAATTATTAGTTAAATATACAAAAGAAAACAATGCATTTAGGATATTAGTGAATTCTTACCTGATTGTGAAACAATTTTTGAATCGTTGTGTTAAGATCGCCGTGAAATGTTGAATCAGAATCTTTTGATGTCTGAATCTCCAAAAACCTTGACACTTTAATGACTCCTTGAGAGAAAGTTATCATATTGGGACATTCAGCTATCATCAGGGTTTTCAAATATGAGCATTGCAGAGTGGCATTCCCTGAATAAAAGCTTACTAGCTTTGGTAAGGAATTCAGCTTAATTGATCTGAGCCGTCCAAATACCATCTCATCACAACCATCTTCATCGTCCTTTTTTATGATCTCTTTGATTGATTCACAATTTTCTATGAATAGAGTCTCGAGTTTCACCAAACTTTTGAGTGTTGCAAATGTGAATAAATATTCCATCTTCTCACAGCGCTCCACATATAACTCTTTAAGATTGATGAAAGACACCGCACCATAAACTATTCTTTCTACCAGAGGGCACTCGTAAAGCTTTAACAATTCAAGCTTTGTGGAGTATGGTTGTACCCACGTGTGCTCTAAACCTATACACTCTAACTCACTTAATTCCCACAAAGATAATCGTTTCAATCCAGCAAGTACATTGTTGTGAACTTGAAGCTTTTGAGAGGGAAATATCTCCTTCAGACCAAACCATTTCTGTACTGCAAGACTGAATAAATTGGGTACCTTGTGAAAGAAATCAAAAGGCAAACTATCTTTCCCATTGTTATCATCCTCAAAGGACAGTATAAGAATGAATAATTTAGAAAGGTCCTGTGGCCAACGTGCATCACTCATAAGCTTAATGTTTTCCTCATTCAGTGTCAATCCCACTGGTGTGGGAGAAACCTAGCAATTGAAGTCAAACAAATTCGTAAGACAATGTGTTGAGCTAGTTAATGAAAAGAAAAGGAAACACAAAGGGTTAAATTCTAATGCTTCATTACCTTTTCAATCGAGAATAAAGGTTGTTGTAGCCGGTTAATTGGAGCCTCTATAACTTCATCTTTATGACTATCATCAAAGCTTGGTCTGAATAGCTTCAGCTTAGGACAATATCCCACATATAACTTATCTAACAAGGGACATTCTAGATGATGTTTTCCAGAGTAAAAACAACTCAACAGTGGCAAGTTTACAAGAATTAGATATGACAGACAAGGGAATTCAAATGTTATTGTCGTTCCATGTTCCATTTCATCTTCCCTTCCAACTATTTCTTCCATCTTCTCACACTCCTCTATATCAAATGTCTCCAACTTCTTAAGATTTTTCGCAATTGATAAAGGGAACAATGTTACTAGGCTTCCACAACCATCAACATTTACTTCTTCCAAATTGGAAAAGCTCACAATTCCTTTGAGTTTTTTCTTCCATACACATTTTAAATTTGACAAGTGTTTTAAAGTAAGTTTTTCCAAACCAAAGATTATTCCCTTTGTCTCAACCTCAGTCTCATCACTGTCAAATATTACTTGCACTGCATCGGAGCTATGCACATTCAATTCTTTTAAGTTCTTCAAGTAAGGAAGTACATGATATGGAATTACGAAGGATCTATTGCACGTTGTATCAAATTCCAACTTCCTAAAACTGCCAAAAAAATTGTCTGATAAAGTAGGTTTTGTGTGTAGAACTCCCATCATCCCAAGATAATCATCAAGAATCCTAAGCTTTGAGTAGTTGAAAAAATCCTTACAAGACAAGAAACTTAATGTCAGGATAATCGACAAGCTTCATATGCTTCATATTTGATTAAGATCACTTGGATTTGAATGAATACTTAAGTCACATTTTGGTAATAGCCTGCAGCTTGATTGTTATTTATTTAAGTAATGCTAAAGGTTTTATGACCAAAATGCAAAAGAAGTTATAAAAGTTGAATTTTAAGCAAATTTTGAAGTTTTTTTATTTTTTTTATTTTTAAGTTATGATATTATATTCTTAATGTTATTTTGTATATTATTACATATTGTATTATTTATTAATACTAATTTCAATCACGTTCAACTATGACAATTTAACCAATAATCCTTGTGATGTCCCGAATGGTTTGGTTTTCAAAACATAGAATGACCAGATAACAGTCTTAGCCCATGCAAACTCAACTCAATTCATTTTTTTTTTCACTACTAGGTGTGACGTTTGGTTTCGTATATATGTAACTAGCCATCTAAAATGTCTTTGGCAAATCTTTTCCACAAAAGTACTCTTGAAATTATAAAAATCTAGTATAATTCTTCAAATTTCAAAAGTATGATTTTACTAGATAAACAATAACTTTAAGGGTTAAAATCATTTTAGTCCACTAAATTTAGTGTTTGAAATTAAAATATATTTTTTTTTTCAAATATTAAATATTTTTTTAAAAAAAAATTTAAGAGTCCAAAGCCACATTTATCTTAAATTTCTATTAATTAAAACATAATTAGACCTTCTTTTATCGAGAGAGATTCAAAGAATAAAAATATTGAAAAAGAACAATACTATATCTCATTAATATTTAGGATAGTTTTCAGAGAAAAATACATGAATTTAAAACAAATTTAATCATATAACTGAATTATATATTTTTTTTAATAAAGATGAATCAACTAATCAGATCTTAAAATAGGAGAGGAAGAGTAATAACGATAGAATGTTTTGAGAATTAAACCAGAAGATCTTGATAATAAAATGCATGGAGATTTATTAGAAGCGAAAGAAATGTAGTGTTTAAGGCCAAGAGATCCAATAAGAATGAAGACGGTAGAAAATAACGAAGGAAAAGTATAAAAGAATAAAAGCTGTGTTGTTTGGGTTCAGTGCACCCATCGGGGTAGTTTTCGCATTTCTTACATTTGTCCATTAATATCTTTTATTTTGTTAAGAATAATTTAAATGTGAGTGAAAATTTTATATTAGATTTTATGATGGAGAATAATTCAAGTGTTAGTCAAAATTTTATATTGGATTTTACGATGGAGCGGAAGCTCCAATAAAATACTATAACAATTTTTTACTATGGTTTTCTTACTTTGATTTATTATGGAGTATGGTTTAATTTTTTATAATAATATAAAGAATTTTGTTAGTTTATCTATCGAGGTGTTACGGTAAAAAGATGGATTTATGATTCTACAAATCAATGGTTTAAGAATAGAGTATAATTATCATCAAAACTATATAGTCCACAGAAGTTGTAACAGTTTCGAAAAGGTGGATGACATCTCTAAATCTAAATTACATGATCATGTGTAATGGATATATTTGATGTAATTTTACATACTCTTCAATTATTAGTATTATATTACTAATACTGATTATATCAGTAATCAACCTTCCTATGTGTTTGACATCGAAAGTAATCAACCTTCCAATGTGTTTGACATCGAAACATATGAAAGTAGAACTGTCAAAATGGGTAACCCGACTCGATCCAGCTCGATGCACCACGGGGTGATGATTTAGTGAGTCAACCCAACCCGGTTCACTTTTTAGCTAGCAAAAAAATTCGAATTCGGCCCGACCCACTACGGGTTGACGGGTTAAACGGGTTGGCTCACAGGTTCATTTAATTAAAAAAAAATACATTTTATTTTATTTTATTTTAAGTCAAAACTAATTCTAATTAAAATCTAAATAAACTTTAATACAATCTAAATACAAACCAAAATAAAAAAAAATACAAATAATTTATGTGTTGGTGAGCCAACCCGGCTCACCACGGGTTCAACCCGTATTGAAATTTGTAAAAAAATTTCAACACAACCTGACTCATTGTGACTCGAACCCGTGATGAGTCGGGTTGGCTCGCGAGTTCCAACCCATTTTGACAGCTTTATAAGTGATCTCGAAGCTAAATCTTTTAAATTTATTTGCGTGGTTATGTTAATATAAAATTTACATTTACAATTTTAGAATAGATCTGTATTATTATTTACGTTTCCCTATTTTGCCAACACTAAAAGTAAGTTTTTTTAGTGATTACTTGTTAATGAATTAACCTTATAATTTTTTAAACTTGTATTTTTTTTAGAAAAAATATTAGTTTTAAAGAATACTATTATGTATTATTAAATCTTAAACTTAAATGTGATGATATATTTGATTAAGTATACTTTGAATATTAAATATTTATTAAATATATTAATTTTAATTTTTAGAATTATTAAATTTTGGTATTACACTTTTAATGTAATTTTACATACTCTTGAATTATTGGTATTCTATTTCTGATACTGATTCTATCAGTAATCAACCTTACTTTCCAAAGTGTTTGACATGTCTGCTTTTGGAAAGATATGAAAGGGTAAGATATTACATAATTGTAATAGAAACTTGGTATAAAATAATAAATCAATTATTGCTTCTAAAAAATACGCGACAGTTTTGTCATAAAAATAACAACTAAATTCGGATAATGAATTCATACCTGTTCGTGAAACAATATCTCGATTGTTGTGTTAAGATCGCCTTGAAATGTTGAATCAGAATCTTTTGATGGTTGAATCTCCAAAAGCATTGACACTTTAACGACTCCTTGAGAGAAAGTTATCATATTGGGACATTCAACTATCATCAGGTTTTTCAAATATGAGCATTGCAGAGTGGCATTCCCTGAATAAAAGCTTACGAGCTTTGTTAAGGAATTCAGCTTAATTGATCTGAGCCGTCCAAATACCATCTCATCACAACCATCTTCATCGTCCTTTTTTATGATCTCTTTGATTGATTCACACTTCTTTATGCTTAGAGTCTCAAGTTTCACCAAACTTTTTAGTGTTGCGAATGTGAATAAATACTCCATCTTTGCACAGTGCTTCACAGACAACTCTTTAAGATTGATGAATGACACTGCACAAGAAACTATGTTTTCTACTCGAGGGCAAGTGAAAAGAGTTAACATTTCAAGCTTTTTGGTGTATGGTTGTGCCCACGTGTGCTCTAAACCTATAGACTCTAACTCACTTAATTCGACCAAAAATAATTTTTTCAATCCAGCAAGTACTTTGTCCTCAACTTGAAACTTTTGAGAGGAAAATATCTCCTTTAGACCAAAACATTTTTGCAAACGAAGATATTCTAAACTGGGTAGCATGTGAAACAAATCAAAAGGCAGAGTATCATTCTGAATTTCATAATCCTCAAAGCATAACAAAAGATGACTTAGCTGGCAAAGAAGGTCATGTGGCAAACATCCATCTCTCAACAACATCATGTTTTTCTCATTCACTGATAATTGTTTCAGTTTGGGAGAAACCTAGTAATTGAAATCAAACAAGTTCAAAAGAAAATGTGTACTTGTAGTTAGTTCGAAACTATAGAAGAATATATAATGAAAAGAAAATGAAGCACATAGTTGATGCTTTGTTGTACCTTTTCCAGCAAGAACAAAGGTTGTTGTAGCGGGGTAATTGGAGCCTCTGTAACTTCATCTTTATGACTGTCATCAAGATCTGATGTGAATAACTTTAACTTAGGACAATAGGCCACCCATAATGCTTCTAATATGGGGCATTCCAGATAATGTTTTCCAGGATAAAAGCAACTCAACAGTGGCATATTCCAAAGATCTACTAAGATCAAACAAGGAAATTCAAACGTTAATGTCCTTCCCTGTTCCCTTTCATCTTCATCTCCAACTATTTCTACCAAACTTTCACACATCTCCATGTGAAGTTTCTTAAGCTTTTGAAGACTTTTGGCAAGGGATGAAGACAACAGGGTTACCAAGCTTCCACAACCATTGACAACCACTTCTTCCAAATTGGGAAAGCTAACAATTCCTCCCACATTTTCCTTCCATACGCATTTCAAATTTGACAAGTTGTTTAAAGTAAGTTTTTTCAAATTAGAGATTATTCCCTCTGTCTTGATCTCACTCTCATCAATGTCAAATATTACCTTTATCGCATCAGAACTATGCACATTCAACTTTCTAAGTTCTTCAAGTAAGGGAGTACATGAAATGGAATTACGATAGCTCTTTTGCATGCCGCATCAAATTCTAATTCCTTGAAACTACCAAAGAAATTCTCTGAAATAGCAGGTTTTATGTGCTGAACTCCCGTCAGCTCGAGATAATCATCAAGAATCATATGCTTTGAATGGTTGAAAAATTCCTAAAAAACCAAGAAATTTAATATCAGGGTATAATTAATAAGTTTCTTGTGATTCGTATTTAATTAATTTTTTTTATCAACAACTTCTCACTCACACCTTTTCTTTCGCACTCTATAAACCATCTTATTCAATTTAGTCCTCCTTCTTTTAAAATGAAGCAATTTGATCCCTCTTCAATCTGAGATCAAATTAATAATTGAATTTAATTACAACTTATATGCGTTTAAAATATTTTCAAAAAATTTATATATCAAATCACTCCACCTAAATATGCAAATTAGTCTTTTTTTTTACATTTTTTCATAAAACATTCCCTATTTAAACTCATAATTTTTTAAAAAATATTAAAATGTATATGTAAAGGGACACATGTAATTTTTGAATATTTAATGTGATAAATATTTTTAATGTCACAGGTGTCACTTTATATTTACATTTTTTATATTTTTAAAATATTATAATTTTAAATATGGTTTTTTATGTAAAAATGTAAAAAAATAATAACTTAAATATTTATGTGGAGTGTGGAAGACCCTGAAAAATTAAATAAAAGAATAAATATTTAATTATAGATAGTTATGGATGGAAGGTACATCTAAAAGAATTAGTTCATTGAATTATGATAAGGAGTTATGGTAGCTTAAGTGGTTGAGTGTATTGGATGGTTTTGAGAGGTCTTGAGTTTGAATCTTAGGTTAGTTTGATGTTTTAATTATTTATTTTATTTGGCATGTATGCAAGATCACATGGTATGGTAATTATAATTGTATGTATACATGAAATGTTATGAAACATGTAATGGCTTGATGATTGGGCATATGCTTGATAATTGGGTGAATGAGAGTTCGAATATTGGCTAGCTTTAAATAGTTCTTTTTAGTATGAACCTTTCTCTTTTGTTTTCGCGATTAAAAATCAAGTTTCTGGGTTTTCGCACAGAAGAAACCGCCTAGTGGTGTTCTTGGTCCGTTAGGAGACGCATACCAGATGAACCTGTTTTCTGGATTTTCCCAAAAATTGCCTGGCGGCAATCGTGGACCACCAAGCGACGCGATGTAGCCATGGTGGTTCATTTTCTTAATTTTATGGATGTTGGGGCAAAATTGATGTTTTGGATTCAATGTGTTTGATTGTGTTGTGTGATTTCCATGATCAATTGGTGATAATTGTGATTGTTTGATGTATTTGGTGACTTTACCATTTCACATGCATGAGGGTTCCATGAGGGCTTTGGGAATGAATTTGGAATATGATTTATTGTGCAAAGGATAGTGATATTATGTTTGTATGCGAGTAGTGAAGATACATGAATTTTGGAAGCATGATTCAATGTAATTTCTGGTATAGTTGCATGGTTTGGTTTGAGTTTTTGGGTTTTAGGTTTTTCTCGCAGGTGCAGGAAAATTTGGGTTTTTCCCAAAAACTAATGAACCGCCTGGCGGTACATGCTTATCGCCAAGCGATAACTAATGTCCAACAACCTTTTGGTTGGCTGTGTTTGGCAGCGAGTTGGGGTCCTATTGGGGTTCATTTGGTATCATGAAAATGGTATGATGATAAAATGTGCGGAATTATATAGTGGCATCTCTAATATGTGATTGGTGAACATGGAATAACACTAAACTTGATTTAGTTGAGTCATATGAATAAAAGGATTAGAGGAGGTTCTATCTGGGATGATGGTATGAGTTGCACGACTTATGAGTCTTAGGGCGTTGCTGGTTTTGGAGTCTTTAAATTGCATGAGTTGAATTGCATTATTTAATTCCTGGTTTGTGTTCCCAATAAGGGACTAATGTTGTATTGTTTAAGTATTGTATGGTCCTAATTGGTGAACATATGTGAGTGTATAAATATGATTAATGTGTAGGAGGTGTAACATTGCATTTGGGTTATATTGAGATGATTGAATATGTATCTTGATGTACTGGAATGGTGTTCTTTGGGTGCTAGGTTCATTAGTGTAAGACCCGTGAAATTTAATTAATTAAATAAATAATTAATTAATAAATGCGGGTGGGAGAATTAATTATGACATTAAATTATGAGGAGAATGATGTGGCAAAGTGCTAGCTCATATGGTTGAGAGTACTTTGGTTTGTGTGAGAGGGCTTAGGTTCAATTCCTATGTATGCCATTTTGTGTATTATTCATTGTTATTTTAATATAGCCTAACCTAATATGACAATTGAATTATGATTGTTAGCATGAAATCTGAGTTGGTTAAGTGGTTTGATATTGATTTGGGGAATTTCATGGTTGTGGATTTGAGTCTTGTGTTGGCAGGGGGAGCTTTTCTTCCATAAACGAAGAACAATTTTGATGATGTCTACTGATCTAGGATAAAACATAGCTTAGTCCAGTTAGGTTATGCATTAGGAAATTAGCTTCACTTTATCATTTG
>Ga0214543_1007228_pt1 | contig 19221 bp, 15 predicted proteins | sample CNSS2metaG_FD_160094 | JGI IMG/M metagenome (GOLD analysis project Ga0214543, IMG submission 160094) | Root nodule microbial communities from cowpea collected in UCLA plant growth center, Los Angeles, California, USA - CNSS2 | ecosystem: Host-associated > Plants > Roots > Nodule | place: USA...
GAAAGTGTATAGTTCAGTACTGTTTGCATCCTAACTTGATGATCTATTTGATTCAATTAAAGGTGGTTTTTAGCTTGCAAAGATAGCCTAATTTTTTAACTAGCCAATTCCAACCCCCCCCCCCTTTCTTGGCTTTTCAACCATTTCAAAACTAACACATTGCATGATATTTCAAGTAAACGCGTTCCTACAATATAGACTATCGGTCTCGAGCAAACAACAAGTATACCACGAACAATAACCATATCAACGAGAAAGTAAAAGTGTACGGATTATGAACATATGAACAAGAAAGTAAAACAATGTACCAATTATTACAAACTTAGGCTTAAAATCAAATTGGAAACATAAAACACTAAGTCCTAAGTTGTTCCTTCATTAGCATTCTCCACGACCACGACATCATCCACATTTGCATCCAGCCCCTCTGCCATCTTATCTGCCTGTTCTTCAGGACTACTTCCTGCCTCACTTACAAGTTCACCATCCACAACATCTTTGTTAACGTCGAATCTAGCATCAGACACGTCAATATCCTTGTAAAAGAAGGCCGCTTGCCGTAGACACTTCTGAAAGCCATTGATATGTTCTTGAATAATACAGCCTTTGAGGTCCTCTAGCTCCAACTCTAGCCCACCATTTTTCTCCTTTAGTTCGTCATAGTCGGCCTCAAGCTCTGATATCCTCCCATTCAAATTTTTCTCCGAATCCAGGCATCGTACTTTCCACTTCCCTCACCTCTTTTTCTCCTCCAACCACTCCTCCCTTGCTTTTTTCCAAGCAGCTTTCTCCTCAGCATGTTTGTCAGCCTGAACCTTTAGCTCCTCCATCAATTCCTCCACTCTAGACCCACTACACTCATTCAATTCTCTCTAGTACAAGGAACCCACTCTACGTCCTAAGATCAACGCCTTGCTACTAAACTCCACCATAGCCTTCACCAAAGCATTCGACTCCATGTAGGGATGGCAACGGAGCGGGGCGGGCATGAGTTTCGCTATCCCATACTCATCCCCGTAAAAAAAATTTATCCTCATCCCTATACCCAAACCCAACGGGTATCAAACTTTTGTCCCATCCCCATCTCCACCGGGTAACGGGTATAATCTCGTACCCACACACATACCTATTTTCTTACTACTTCAATATTAATTTTAATTAATTTTTATAAAATAATAAAAAATTATGGTAAAGGAAATATAATATTATCAAATATTCAATATTAGAAGGATGGTTGATTCTTCGATATTGAATACTTTAAAATAAATTATAATTGTTTACATTTTAGATTATAATACCAAATAAAATTTCATGACAACCAAAACAATTATTAAATTTGCAAATATTAATCAAATATAGTTGATAGAATTTAAAAATATTTTTTAAAACATATAAAAGGAAAACAAATATTCAAATTAAAATATATTTTAAATGTTTTTTTACTTCAATCTTTTAAATTTTAATGAATCTCTTTTTTATACACTAATACAAGTTATAATACATCATTTGATCAAAATGATACAAAGAACAAATAATAATCATAAAAAAAGTTTAACATAAATTATAATTGTTTACATTTTAGATTATTGTAAGGTCCACTTTTATTTAGTGCCCTAATGTTTAAGGGCTGCCACACTATTGGGCCTAAAGGTTGACCCATAGGGTACCTCATTGGTTAGGACGAGCCTCAAGGTGAGACCTTATGGTGGTGCCTCAGTTGGTCAGGACGTAATTCCATGACCCCTGTTAGTGGGAGTTCATGGTGATGCCCCATCTATATAATTTAGTAAGGATTCAAGGTAAGGTTGCATCCTGACACTCTAAAGAGTCAGTTAGTCTCACATAGAGCGGACTGACTCTTGTGGTGAGAGTAGCAGGAGGCCTGAAACCAATTAAGGGCTAACCTTGTGTGTGGGGGTTGAGACATTGTAACATTTAGCTCGGGGGAGAACAGCTCGGTAGAGTAGGGAAATCCACCACAAGTGCAAGCATCCGCTGAATCCGACTAATTATATGTCTCCGGATGAGTCGTGTCTCGAGTCTTAGTATATTGTTTGGAAGGTCATAACATGATTGGATAATGTATGTATATTTGACTGTGAAAGTGTATATGATTGTATGGTAAATCCTTTTTCGCTCTAGCTTACCCTTTTGTTTGGTGTATGTTCTGTGGTGTGGTTTTTCTCTCTTTGCGATGATCATCAATTTATTGATGTGACCAGATGCGAGAAATACTCGTGGTCAACAAGGAGACGGTGGTTCCGTTGCTTAGCCTCTGGAATGGCTTTCGCTTTTGGGCTCTTCTTTTAGGGCTATAGCCCATGTATTGTATGACCTTTGGGCTTTATTTTGGAATATTGTCGCTACGTTATTATACTTTGTCGTTAGCATCATGGTTGCCTAGTTTCTCTTCTGTTTTCTTTTGAACAAATGTATGGAGTAAGGTTTATACTCCAGGACCGTGCTATTATATTATTTTGTGTGACGCCTCTTTTAATTAGGGTTATTAATTAAATGGGGTGTTACAATTATAATACCAAATAAAATTTCATGAGAAAGAACAAATTTATTAAATTTACAAACATTAATGAAACCTAGTTGATAAAATTTAAAAATATTTTTAAAAAAATATAAAAGGAAAACAAATAGTCAAATTAAAATATATTTTAAATGTTTGTTTACTTCAATCTTTTCAATTCTAATGAATCTTTGTTTTTATACACTAATAAAAGTTATAATACATCATTTAATCAAAATGATAAAAAGAACAAATAATAATCATAATAAAAGTTTAAAATAAATTATAATTGTTTACATTTTATATTATAATACCAAATAAAATTTCATGAGAACCAACACATTTATTAAATTTGCAAACATTAATGAAACCTAGTTGATAAAATATAAAAATATATTTTTAAGAATATAAAAGGAAAACAAATATTCAAATTAAAATATATTTTAAATGTTTGTTTACTTCAATCTTTTAAATTCTAATGAATCTTTTTTTATACACTAATAAAAGTTATAATACATTACTTGATCAAAATGATACAAAGAACAAATAATAATCATAATAATAAAATTTTAACATAAATCTTGTATCTTTTGAACTTCAATTATGTTGGATGGTGAGAAAAAAATATTCATGACAATTACATTAAATTTTTATATTGTAGTAAATAAAAGTTACTTATACATAGTGAAAAAATTACAGTATGATTGATAATGAGTTAGAAAATAAAAATTAATTAGATAAAATATATCGAAATAGTATTGTACATAATGAAAATAAACAACAAATAAAAATATTAACAAATTAACAAATGTTTACAAACAATTTGAGAGACTATTAAAAGAAATCGCACAAAGGAAAACAAATGTATAATTAAGGGTATGATAAGTTGAAAAATATCTTATAAATCTAAGAAAACTTTTCAAATATCAAAATATATACTCAATGTTTGAGAAATAACAAAAATTGTTTAAGCGAAACAAAAGAGTTCTTCAAATGAAACAAACACTAATAATAATAAGTAAAGGATTTTTTTATATTACCTAGTAAACGAAAGGTCTATGCTATTAAATACTTAAATTGAGATTATTAAACATTCTTATGTGAAAGGAAAATATATAATAAATAAAATATTAAAAAATAATAGAAATATTCAAATGAGACATAAAAAAATTTTAATTGACATACATCTTTTTAACATAATTAGATAAATGTTATGATAAGATGAAAAATATAATTGAGATGCGAATGAGTTTCATGACAAACCAAATAATTAGAAGAAATAAAAAAATAATATATATATATATATGGTTACTTAATTAATTGTGAATATTTTAATAATTTAAACGGGGACGGGTATTATGTTAGGAATATGTACATCCTCATACCCATCCCCATACCCAATTAAAAAAGTCAGAGATTCCCCATACCCATACCCACTCAATGCGGGGATTCTCCGTCAAAACGGGGACGGGTTCGGGCAATACCCATGGGGCGGCTTTATTTGCCATCTCTAGCTCCATGTTGTCATTCGAGTTAACCAGAGATTCAGACAAGTTAATCTCAAGATTGCGATGAATAACAATTTTTGGTAACTCGATGAGTCCAGCCTCAAGTCCCTTCACATCGGATGAAGATCCCGGCCCCAACAAGGCGACCCTAACTTTCTTCACGTCCTTACCCCCGCCAGTCCTAGCAGGCAACTCTACTTTCCTCTTAGAACCCCCGTGCACATCCACCTCCACGAGAGGTTCTCGCAAGTTGGGAACTTCAATGCTCCCGGCAGCCTTGGCCTTCGTCGCTTTCTCCTTGCGGAGAGCTTCAAATTCGTCTTCCCAACCTATGCCATATGACCTACAACAACAATAAATGCCAATCAGTTAACTGAAATACAGTATAGCACTTAAAAATACAAAAAGATACCTTCTATATCAACAATTGGATGAACCAAATTATAAACCCTAATTAAAACCTTAGTGGGCATTTTATCATTAAACTTCATCAGAGTATCCACCACCTCCCTGTCCGCCACTGACAACTTCTCCTTATTCATATCCTTATATCCCCAAGGATTGTCGGTCTAGCTGAAAGGGAACTTAGTGTTCCCGTCATCAGTATAAAAATATGAACGCCTTGGCTCCTTCACCACCACCTTGAAGAAGCCATCTTTAAAGTGTTTAAAGGACTGGGTAAACACATCCAGCCTATTTATACCCGACCGACGTACAAGTGATAGCTAGGTTGTGGGACTCTTAGGCCGAGTATCGAAGAAATAGAGAAAAGAGTGCGAAGATGGCTGTAAGTACAAAGCTCTACACAGCACTCGAAACGCCTACAGATACGCCCAACTATTCAGATGCAGTTGAGTAGGAGCGACATTTAGCAAACGCAGCACCCCTATAGTAAAGTCGTCAAAAGGTAACCTTACGTACAGCTGCGAAAAATGGAACATGTACATGTAGAAAAACTCCTCGGTAGCCCCTTCTTGACCATGGCATACACAGTCAACGACACTAACCCTTTCCAAGGCCACAATGTCTTTTCGAGCACCCCTCTCAAATATGGGAATGCAATTTAGCCATGACTTTAGTAACCGCGACCATCAAAACAAAGAATATTGTGTCCGCACATCCTCGGCCACCCACCTGTATCCTGCCTTCACCAGCCAGATGCTTTCTGCCAACTCTTCTGGTGGGTCTTCTCTAAGTCCGGTTGTCTTCTCCATTGAAATTCTCCCCTCACCACCCAATTGAACCCTATCACCACTCATAGATTGACTACTTTCGCCCTCCCTGACCGATCAGTCCCACTACCCAAACTCGACAAAGATGCACTATCACTAACAATAGACATACCTTTTTTAGATAAGAAGAAGATGGTAGAGGCAGGGAACGTATCAGACAAGATATAACGCAAATAGATAGTTTCCCTCAAATCTCTTGGAAATGAACCAAAGTAAAATTCTTCTCTTCAGTGTTTGTATTTATAGCCAGTATCTCAAACGCTTCAACTTTTCCCGCTAGAAATAATGATCATACGAAGCGACACAACAAATGTGAAACATCATAACACCCTAAACGGCAGCGCAAAACCCCTTGATTAGACCTCTGACATCTGACACCCTTTCACCTACTATCACCTCTTAAACTTTAGCCTTAACACTGTTTATCACATTTAAAGGTTGGGGGACAAGTGTACTGCACCTAAGCGGACCAAGAAAACCCCCCACACATTTCCAATCCTTTGCCGCTACACCTCCCCAACAAAGGCTGGGAGACTGGTGTACTGCACTTAGGCGGACCAAGATAACCGTACAGCCAAGCCCGCCTACACATAACCCTACAAATGAAATTATCAAATAAATAACCGGTAAACAAGAACACATAGTGATCTAGGCCGCCTACTTCAAAAGATAAGACGCAACCTGTTGATGACACCAAACTAAGAAAATTGCAGACAAGGCCCCTGCTACCATAAAACACTAACTCAGGCCTTGGGTTTGGCCTAGGCCCATCAAGGACCCAAACGATGGCCCAACCCATAAGAAGGGCAAAGATAATTAATGACTCTATAAATACACGTGGACCCTAGTAATTAAAGGTACGCTTGCATTAATCCTTTAATCAGAGATTTGACTTTTTGAGAGCCTTTTTGCTGACTTGATCGTCGGAGCCTATCCGCAAGTAACCCCTCAAGGGTCCAACTTGCATGCAACGACAGATGGCATATGTTAACCGAGAAGGAGGCAACTCGAGAGGTTGAGGATTGAGGTAAAGTGATATTTGTGTCCCTAACATCTGTGTGTATCAATTTTTTCATCCTCATTTCTGGTTAGTATGTTTTTTCTTTCTATTTGTGTTGTTATTTTTATTCTATTTTGGATTTGTATTAGAATTAGAAATGTGTTTCTTTTGCTTAGTTTTGTTTTTCGGTACTTTTAGATTTACGAGTTTTGGGAGTTTTTTTTTTATAATAGATTATGGTTTAATCTTTTCAGTGATAATAGATTAATTAGAATATAATTCAAAGTTGAGTTTTCTATAGAAAGATAATTAAAGTTTAGGAAAAAAAACTTACTATCGAGTTTATAAGAGTAATTTTTTTTAATTATTTTTGTTAATGATTAATCTTAAAATAAATAACTTTGCAAATTTGTGAAAAAATTGAGACTTAAAAACGAAAAGGAGACTTGAGACTTCAAGATACTACAAGTCTACCATTGAGTTTATTTTCTTGACAACTAGAACCAGATTTTATTATTTTAATTCATTTGTTTTATATATTTATCTTTAGTAATGTTTTATGTATTATAATTTTTTATTTCATATAAAAATATATAGATATGTCAACTAGAAAATTTGAATTAGGCTATTTAAAAATTCAAAAGAAAAGAAGAATTGAGACTTTAATTGCATAATAGAAAAAAGCTATAAACAAAAAGAGCAAATTCCTTGTGTATTACATTTTGTAGATATTTCATTTTTTAAAGAAAAATGTTAAACCTTGAAAAATCCTTAAAACATGATAATTTGTTCGATATTGATGGATTTGATTTAATTTAAGAATTCAATATCTTAAGGGAAATTATAGGTTTGGAAAATCATAAACCAATTGACATTCTTAATTATATAAAAAGAATAAATTCTTTTCCAAATGTATATATAACTTATAGAATAATGTTGACAATTTTAGTGTTAGTTGTTTTCGTGGAACGGAGTTTCTCAAAGCTTAAGATAATAAAAACTTATTTAAGATCAACAATGTCTCAATAAAGATTAAACAGATTAATCATATTATCTATTGAGAAAAAATATTAAATGAAATTAATTATGATAATTTAATAAATAATTTTGCATAAAAAAAAGCTCAAAAAATAAATTTTAAGTAAAAGATTTCATTTTTTAGGCTTCCAAAACCGTTGAACCGTCCATATATATATAAATATAAATATATATATATATATATATATATATATATATATATATATATTTATTTTTATATATTTTTTTTTTTATATTTATAAGAGTTTATTAGTTTATGATTTTTTTTTCCTTTTTTTTATTTTGTTTAATTCTTCGTAATAGAGTTTGTTTAATAAAATGTTTGGTGATGAGATATGATTGTTGAATTTTGAAATGTAAATCTATTTGAGATGTAATAGTTCATAGTAATTTATTGTACAGTAAGAATATTGAGAAATAAAATAAGAAAAAACAAATTCCTTTTATATATTTTTATAAATTGTATATAATACAATTTTGGGAAATCATATTCAAAATTAACGATATATTAGTCAAATGGGTTTGATGGTTGTTGAATTTTAAAATGTAAATCTGTTTGAGATGTGATAGTTTACAGTGATCTTTTATTAGAGGGAGTAAGAATATTAGAGTAAGAATATTGAGAAATAAAATATATGAAAAACATAATTCCTTTTATATATTTTTATAAATTGCATATAATACAATAATCCAATATTTGGAAATCATATTCAAAATTAAGGATATATTAATCAAATGGGTTTGTATGTACTAAATTTAATTAAAAAATATTTTTACTTTTATACATGATTATTTAATGCTGCTTGTTTTAGAACAAGATTAGTTATGTTATGCTATTATTTCCTAGTAAAAATATATTTTAATTTCGAAATACTAAATTTAAAAGATTAAAATGAGGTTTTTAGGATTTAACCCGTGCTTAGCGTTTAGGATTTACGATTTTAAGTTTAAAACTATTTTTACTCTTTTAAATTTAGTGTTTAGGGGCTAAAGTCATATATATATTTTATATTTTTATGTATTATTTAAAAAATAATTTAAGAGACCAAAATTATAATTATCTCAAATTTTACGAAAAAATGTGATTAGCTTTTTTTAAGCCTTCTTTTTCTTACACAATTATTTATTCCAAAAATGTTTATTTAACTATTTATTTTAAAATACTTATTTTAAGTTTATAAAGTCGTCTAATAATTGCTTTTCCGTAAATATGGGTAAAATAATTGATGATGGGGGACTACAAACTCAATGTAGTTCGGTCAACAGATTGATACAGTAGCTTTTCTGTATGTATGGGAATGGTGAGTGCATTATTTGGAAACGAAACTTTCTAATTTTTGACTAATTTGTCTCTCTCTTTAATATCTGGAAAGGTTATTGCAGTTTAGAAATTTTATACACAGACAAAATGACATACACTAGCACAAAATGAATTTTTTATGCTTATTATTTATGTTTTTTATATTTGTTGTAATATCCTATTTAATAATTACAATTAATTAAATGAAACATCACATAGGATATAACGTAAAGAGTATTGTCATGGAGTATAAGTGTGACTCCTTACAATTATTCATAATACACAGAGATAAAACCAAAGCACACCACGATGTCATTAACAAAAGAAAGACAAGAATAAACATTTTGACAGCTATCCAAAAATATGCTCATAGAGCAAGGACAATACATAGGTCATAGCCTTAAAGAGTACTCAAAACAGGGAATCCAACCCAAGGTTAGCTACGCAGTGGAGTTTCCATCACCCTGATGACCACTAGGGATTCCTATATCTGGTGACATCAATAAATTGATGATCATCGCAAGGAGAAAACCACACACAGAACACACAAGCAAACAGAAAGGATAAGCTAAAGTAAAAAAGTTTTATCATACAATTGAGCATGCAATTTAAAAGTCAAGGATACATGAATCAACCAAGCATGTGATAACAACCAAGTAAGACTCTAAGACTCAATTATCCGGATACATATAATCAGTCAGATTCACTGGATGTTTGCACTTATGGTGGCCTCTACTGCTCTACAAAGCCATTGCCAATAGGTTTCACCATACCACGCATAAGGTTAGCCTTCAAACATCTAAGGCCATTATCTTGTCAAAGATTAGGGCCTCCTGCTACTCTCACCACTTGAGTCAGTACGCTCTACATGAGACTAACTGACTATTTGAGTTTCAGGATGCGATCCTTACTTAATTATATACTGAGGCACCACCACGAAACCTTACTAAGAGGTTCGTGAAATTACGTCCTTTACAAGAGGCACCGCCATGAGATCTCACCAAGAGATTCGTGAAATTACGTCATTTATATGAGGCACCACCATGAGATCTCACCAAAAGATTCATGAAATTACGTCCTAATCCATACCATAGTCATGTCTCACTGACCAAACATAGAATTATCATGCATACCAAATCTCATGCCAATATTCAACCAACCATCACATCATGTTCCATACGCAAAATCATATCAAACTCATCAATTTCGGCCCATAAACCATTTATGATAATACAAATATAAAATGCATGAAACCCTAAACTCAAAAAATCAAAACTTTCTCCAAATCCGAAGACACGGCGAATGGGCGAAAAGAAGATGCAACAACAAACAATAGTAATATAAATCTCTACCAAACATAGTAATAGGGGTTAGGGACGAATAAAAAAGGTTACCTTTCGATCCTATAGGAAGAGAAGCGAAAGTGAGAGAAGTGAAGATGAGGGAGAGTGAAAATAGTGAAGCTCTATAGTGATAAGGGGTTGGATGATAGGGACCAAAGCGAGACAAATGAGTTCTTTCGAAGGAAGAAGAAGAAGGCTTTGCAAACAATTCAAATAGAAACAACGAACATGCGAGAAGGGAAGAGAAACTAGGTTTTGTCTTTCAAATGTTCTTACACGCGCTTCAATTTTCCAACTTTAGCGACAACCTTCAATGCCCGCGTTAGAGTGTGAAAAATAAATGAAAACTTAAAAAAAATAAAATCATTTCACCTAACACTAAGCGGTGTCAAGACTGGGTCAAAATAGGGTGTCAAAATATCGTTTCTGTTTTTTTAAGGACAATGATACTTTAACCTACTTTTTTGACCCATATTTAACCCACCACTTCAATCATCATTAGATCATTACATCACATCACTAAAAAAAATTTAAAAAAGATCTAATAGTAATTAAAGCAATTGGTTAAAAGTGAGTCAAAAAAAACGATTGAATCAGATGGGATGGTACGAAGTTTTCCATCAGGGGTACCTATTGTCTCTCTTTCTATTGTTTTGTGGATTAAAATATTATTTTCTTTTTTTAATTACTTATACTTGAGTAGGTTAAAAAAAACATAAAAGACTAGTAAGTTTTAAGCAAAGAACAACAATGATGATAAGCTTCATATAATATGTAGCTCTCCAGCGTGTTCATTCACTACATATAAACACATCAGACGACAAATTTATATGAAATTTGTGAGACCCCCTTCTTTCTTTTCTGCCCTAAAGTTAGTGGGCTGCCCCTAAGTGGGCCTAAGGGTTGGCCCAATGTATATAAACCCTGCTATGTTGCCCTAATCCCACCTCACATTCACTCTTTCAGAACCAGCCGTCGCTCCGCCCCTTCGTACCGCTAGAGCTCTGCTAGGGTTGCCCTGAGGTCCTCCCCGAGCTAGCTCAAAGCTCAAGTCTTACTTCCTGCACGACGTAAGTGACCCTAAAACCTATCGTCTCCACTTTCCTTCTTCGTATTCCACCGTTTAATGTTGGTTGATGACTCTGTTCTTCCTTTTGTGCCGTCGTTCCACCAGTTCCTGACCCGTCTCCCGAACTGCTGTGCTCTGGAGTCCAGTGCCGAGGTCTTGTACGAACCCATTTCCAGGTACGGGAAGTTAGGGTTCTAGTTTCGAGTCTTTTTAGAACTGTTTATGCGTTGGTTATTGATTGCAGGGTTGGATCTGTCATTTTGATGTGCGAAAATACTTTGCATGTGTTGTTTGGTCGGAAAACTTGACTGTTGCAGTCAAGAACAGTGGCGAGACCTGTTAATCTCGCCCAAGCGAGTCAGTCTCGCCTAAGCGATATGAAACAGGGAGCTCGCCTAGGGCTATTGCACGAAAGGTCGCCCAGGCGACCTGCTTGAAGTTTTGAGCGAGGGAACACCTCGCCCAGGCGAGAGGGGTCTCGCCTAAGCGAGATCCCGTGATGTTCCCTGAGTGCTCCATCGAACCCTCGCCTAGGCGAAGGGGAGGCTCGCCTGAGCGAGCACGTCTCGCCTGAGCGAGATTCCCCAGCCTGAGCGAGGGATTGGGCGAGGCAGTGCGCTGTTTGGGTGTTCGTTCATCCTTGAATGATTGATATTGGTTTGGGCGTGTATTGTATGATGAGAAACATGTATATAATGGAGTGTGGTGCGTGCTTGGCATGAATTACGAAATGGTGCATGATGGGTTTGGTATGAAACATAACATGTGAAATAAATGAGTGGTTTGGAACTAAAGGAACATGGTATTATCATGAGATGAGACCCCAGACTCATTGGGGTGGTGATGATCAGAGGTATGGACTTGAGATGTGATGCATATGAGGAATTAATTTCAAGGGTTGATATGGAATTGAAAAACATGATTTAATATTCTCTTATTGCTGAATTATGAATGTTGGTCCGTGTCAGCGTGTAATTCCTTGGGGGTCTCTAGGTGAGACTTCCGGGGCTATGCTTCAGTGGTCGGGACGTAATCCCATGGCCCCTGTTAGTGGGTGTCCATGGTGGTGCCCCATCTGTATAACTAGGTAAGGATTCAAGGTAAGGACTGCATCTTGACACTCTAAGGGGCCAGTTAGTCTCACTTAGAGCAGACTGACTCCTGTGGTGAGAGTAGCAGGAGGCCTGAAATTCATTAAGGGCTAACCTTGTGGTGAGGGAGATTTTGATTCATAGTAACACTTGTAACACATAGCTCAGGTTCGAGTAGCTCAGGTTCGAGTAGAGGTATCCACCACAAGCGCAAGCATCCGCTGAATCCGACCAAGTTATACGTATCCGGATGAGTCGAGTCGGGTCGTAGTGTATTGAATGAAGAGTCATAATATGTTTGGTTGCTATGTGGATATGAGATGATGAAAATATATTTGACTGCATGATGAATATGTTGTTGGCTCTAGCTTACCCGTTTTGTTGCATGGTTGTGATGTATGTGGCTGTTCTTTCTTGCGATGATCATCAACTTGGTTGATGGGAGCAGATGGGCGAGGTTCTCGTGGTCAACAAGGGAATGGCGACTCCGCTACTTAGCCATCTGGGCTGGATCTCACACTTTCTTCTCTCATGTTTTCTTTAGGGCTATGGCCCCTGTATTCGTGGTTATTAGATTGTAAACTTTTAGTTAAACAACTATCCTACTTTTGTTGGCATCATGGTGTGCCTAGTCTTGTAGGGGTGATGTTGAGAACCCCAGGATTGCATTGTTATGCTATCTTATGTGTGGCGTTTTCTTTAATTGCGATTATAAATTAAATGGGACGTTACAAAATTCACAGAATTACAAACAACACAATAAAAACAATTTATTATTGCAGTGAAATCTGACTTATTTAAGAAAAACGAAGACATAACTAATATAGAAAAAGCATTGTAAAGATAGGTAGGCTTCTCGGTTCCTTCTAGGTTGGACTGAGTTGCTCTTAGATAAGCTAAATCTTAGAGCAATCAAAGTTTTCCTTTAATTATTCAACTTGCCATTATACTAATTATAACCAGGCCTATTGTTTTTCATGTAATCAACGAACTGATTCACGTATTTTTCTTGTAGTTGTTTGTCCCCAACTGTTTTACTCATCTCTTGTGCTTCACTTCTAAAACATTTCCCTTCCTCTTCCAACATCACTGATGTCAGTGCCTTGGCCACTGAATCCCTAGTGAACTTGAAATCATGCTCATTTCTGTGTACTTTAAGCCCTACCTTCTTCTCCTCCATAAACTTTGCAATCGGCCATTGATCATATTGGAAGGGCAACATAACAAGTGGGCACCCAACTTGGAGACCCTCTATCACTGAACTCCAACCACAGTGAGTGAAGAATGCTCCAACAGATTTGTGTGCTAAAATCCTGGACTGAGGTGCCCATCTTCTCCACATCATTCCCCTTTTTGACTCATTCTCAATCCAATCCTGTGACTCATCACTACCACCGGAGGTGTTTCGATTCTTCACAGTCCAAAGAAAAGGAAAACCAGATAATTCTAATCCCATAGCAATTTCAGTGAATTCTTCATCACTCAGTGTGACTTCAGTTCCAAATGCTACATAGATCACTGACCCCTTTTCCCATTTATCTAACCAATTAAGAATGGTGTACCAGTGGTGGTCATTGCTATCTTCTGGCGAAGGTGGCAGCAACCCAGTTGGAATTACCAACTTCCCAGATGAACTTTCAAGAGATTTGACAAACTCACCATCAATCTCCATGCAGCTTCTTGTAGCGATAACTTGAGCAACTTTCAAGGTTTCGAACAACCGATTCACTTCCTTAGGCTGAGAACTCTGAGCCACTTCCTTCCTCTTATGCACAGCACGCAAAAGTTTGGCTTCCGCAGATTCCATACTCCTCTTTCCCATAAACAACTCCACACCAAAAGACGAACCACATGCAGCAAAACTACAAAAAAATATGCATGGAATACCTAGCTTGGAAGACAATGGGGGCAACCAGTGTGATGCAAAGTCGCATATGACCCAATCCGGGGTGCCCTTCTCCAGAAATTTAGTCAAAGGTTCTTCAAGACCATCATAAGCCTTGAAGAGAAAGGGAACCAAGTGCTGAGGAGTGTCCACTGTGTTCTCTGCATTTTCAGGGAGTTCTTCAACCTGGGGGAGTGGGAATTCTATCAGATGCAACCAAGGTTTCAGACTTTCAGGTAGTTTAGGGAGGCGATGGATGTTTTTGGGTGTGGAAATGAAAGAAATTTTGTGACCCTTTTGAGCTATGAGCTTTGCAAGCTCCAAAAAAGGAAATATGTGCCCAAAGGCAAGCCATGGAAACACAACAATGTGCAGTTCCTTATCCGCCATGGATGTGCTACAGGTTATGCACGCCCTTCACTATTAATATATAGAAGAAGGTATAGTATATTTTATTTAGGAAAATTATGTTTTGGTATTAACATTTAATTAGATATTAACATTAATGTATTTAGTAAATATACGTGATAGTTGTTACTATCATATTACTTTTTTCACTTTATATTTCTATAAATTATTATTTTATTATAATATGATATTTTATTAACAAATAAGTATAAGGGGAGTGTTTTTTGTGAAATAGTCATTTTAAAGGATATTTGTCTTGATCGTTAAAATCAGACAGATATTTAGTTACTTTAATCGAATAAAATTAATATAATTATAACTATTGTGTTACGGGTATAATTATTGTAGACAAGCAGTAATTTAGTTGTTACCTTATAAAAGAAGTTTTGACCTTATAAAAGAAGTGATGTCATTGAAATTTCCAATGCCTATGTTCTTCGTTTGGTGTGCTTGTCTTTATTTCGAGTTATTTGTTGTTGTTTCTCTGTTAGCATCCCAATGAAAAGTAATAATTATTTCTGTGATCGTCGCATGCATTGGGATGGAAAATTCAGTAAAGTATTAATTACTTGATCAGGATCTGTTTGGTAGTTATGTACAGGACAGGGTAATGTGACGGTGGAATTTGTTTTACATTCATTTAAGATTGTTAACTTACTTTTCATTTTTTTAATATAAAAGTTATCTTTATTGATTTATTTTACTCTATACATTTTACGGATAAAAAAAATTTATTTTTCTTAATCCAATTTATCTAATTTATTTTAAATCTATTTTATTAAAAATTTAATTTATTTAAATTTTATTTTAATAGATATGAATTTCAATCTAATTTATATTTTATATATTTTATAGATTAGATATTCATTCTATAAATCAAGATTTTTAAATATGGATAAATCCAAAAAATCTAATCCAAATTTTTAATTTAAATTTTTAGTTGGATTAGGCTAAAGGTTGAGATGGACTAGGCTAAATTTAGATTTTGATGGACCTTGCTCGACGACTTATATGGACAGGATAGGGCCAATGACCCTAAAGGCGGGTCCGACAACTAGAACGAACTGGGTGGGCCTAAAGACATGAACATGCTAGGCAGGACCGACAAAATGGACGAGTCGGTCAGGCCCAACGACCCGAAAAAGTTAGGTGAGCCCGATGACCTGCACAGGCCAAGCGAGCTTGAAGACCCGAATGGGCCATGTGGGCCCGAAGACCCGAATGGGCCAAGCGAGTTCGAAGACTTAGATGGGTTGGGATGGGTCGCCCGACGACTTGGACGGGTCGTGCTCGATGACTTGTATTGATTGGGCAGCCCCGACGACCTTGATGGACCGAGAGGGCCTGACGAACCGAACAAGCGGAGTCGACCCGACGACTCTAACGGATTATGCTAGATGACCCGTGCGTACTAGGCAGGTTCGATGCCCGAACGAGCCAGGTAGACCCAAAGACCTAGATATGTTGGGCCAAGACACCCCGACGATTCGGACGAGTCGTGTCTAATGACTTGTACAGACTGAGTAGGCCCAAGACCCTAATGGGCCAAGCGAGCTCGACGACCCAGACAGGCTGAGTCGTGTTGGCCTTAAGGATATAAGTTTTAGAAAAATCAAAATAAATTTCTTTTATAAAAAATAGATTCTGGATTTTGAACTTGATCCAAATATTTGGACTGGATTTAAATCTTGATCAAAATATTTGGATCTGGATTTTAAAAAATTTCAATCTAGTTTTATTGAAAAAATGGATTTGGATCAAAAATTTATCCAATTATTTAGATCTAAAATGGATATGGATGGGATCATTAAAAATTTAATCCATGCCTACCCCTAATAAATTTGTCAATGATAGTAAGTTAAATAACATTTTTCCTTGTGTATATATAAATTTTTTATTTCTCTTTATTTTTTTCTTCCTTTTATATTGAAGGGATTAATTATCAAAGCAAATCCATTTAGTTTGAATGGTAAACGTAATTATTTTTTAATAACACATTTCACAACAATTATTTAGAATTGTTGGTATATTTGAGATAGTTGAGTTCTATCGACATTTTTCTTTTTAATATATATCCTTAAAATAAACTATTACTATAAAATAGGTTTTTTAAGTATGTTATTTTGGTTTTTGTAAGTCTATTTTATAACAAACTTATATTCGACAGCTTAAAATTTAAGTACTTTGTTGTAATCATTATAAGACCCGAGAAATTTAATTAATTAATAAATGTGGGTAGTGAGAGCCTTTATGACAATTAATGTTTTCTTTTATGATGTAGAATAGTATTAACTCAAATGGTAAGAGTATTTGATCATGTTATAAACGGAAATTATGATGAAACATTAATTGGTTGAAGGGTTGTGCTTTGACTCGACATTTATGGCATTTGCATGATCGTGGGTTCAAACCTTGGTAGAGTTAAATTAAGCTTTCTTTTGAATAAAATTTGGCATGAATGTGAAAGGCCAGAAATCCTAGTTGTCTTGAGGGGCAGATGGAAGGGCTAGGGAAAACCTCTAGTAATGGGTTTGAATGACAATTAAAACTCTTATCAATGCATGTTCGTTGTTTTTAGCCATTAAACATAATTAAGGTATAGTTAAGAGGCAAATTAAGGGATAGAGAGTGAGTTTTTGGAGGCTGCCATTGTAGAGTACTATGACGAGAGAAATTTCAGTGCAGCCTTGGTTTTAGTGAATGAGAGGGAGAGCTGAATTGAGGAAGAGCAACGAAGGTCGTTGGTGATCAAGGAAGGAACTCCAAAGTAATCAAGGTTGAGCTACGAATCCAGGTTAGGGGAGCTCCTTTACATGGTTATATATTTTGTGATGTTTTTCGTAGCATGATGCATGACGATGGTACCTTTGCATGATCAAACTTTTCTCTGTTTTCACAGTTCTGGAAAATTTCCAAAAATCGCCTGATGGACCTTCAAAGTCGTCAGGCGATGCATGAGCACTGGACCCATTTCTAGGTTTTTGAGATGAACTACCTGGCAGCAAGAATGATTTCGCCAGGCGACGAGGGCCATTGTTGTGTGGTTGCTTTGAGAATGATGGTTTTCGTTGGTGTTGAACGACATGATTACTTCTTGATCTGTTTGTGGTTGTGTGGAAGGATTTTTTACAACAAACTCTTGTCCGGGAACGCTATAAGAATTTTCGGTGGTAGAGTAGTTGGCTTCTCGGAGTTTTACGTGTTCATGGTGGGCAAGGGGTTGTTTGGGTTGGTACGTAATGTTGGGATGGGGTTTAACCCTTTTAAACCTTCTTGCGTGGTATTAGTTGCATGCTTGAAACATGTGGGCCACTTAGTGGTAGGTATAAGTGCTACATCGTAGTTCGCAAATTTGGATTCGAGAAGGGATGAGTGCTTGGTTTGTACGCAGGATGTGAGTTCACCAGTTGTTCATCACGCTCTTGGGAGGGAAAATTGCGTCTAAAGTTTCTTTCTATTGTGTGGAATACGTGAAGGGTTTCTATGAGTTCAAGGTGCAGAAATGGTTTAAATTCGTTGGCCATGCATTTAATTGGTCACATGAAAATTAGTCAATTCCTTAGATTATGGGTACAATCTTCACGTTTCTTTATCTTTGCTCACAAAGATAAGGTGTCAAGTTATGGTTGGATGAGAGATATTTTCGATTGGCTTTTCGCTTCCTTCTTTCTTTTCTTTCTTTTCACATTTTGATGTTTGGTGCTACATACCCATATGTGTACTCTCTTTATTTATGCCTTTAATTTTCCATCCTTGATACTTGTGCCTCAAACTTTACGTGAAGCAATCCTAGGCATCAATTTAGTCTTTGTCGCATGATTTAATGGTATAGGCTTTATTAATTTAATGTAATATAAAGTGATAAATTATAACTTGGCATGAGTTGTATGCAAAATGTGGTTTATAGTTTTGGATTGAATAATGTGAGATTAATGTGAGATTATATGACAATGTGTTGATGCTAATTTTGGGTTGACATGAGGGTTGGTTTAAATGGGCTTTTGTGGCTATTGTTTGAGATAAATCTTGGAATTTGTATGAGAATATGCATTATTGGGTTGTTTTTTTAGAGTTCATATGAATATGACTAACTCTTGGTTATATACAAGTGTTGTCATAGTCTCAATTGTGAAGGCATATGTATATGAATATATAATTGAAATAGGAGATATGTGGTTACACAATTGAGTGCCTTTAAACTAATCAAAGTAGGTGCAATAACGCTGTTTTTTTGGATTTTTCGGGCAGCTAGGACTGCCGGGCGGTGGTTTTCTACCGCTAGGTGCTAGGTTCCTAACATCTGGGTGCTGGGCGCCACAAATTTTTCTAGTATGCGCAATTTTCGTAAAACTGTGTTTCCCATTTCGTTAATCGTTCGATTTTAGTGAAATTTTGACAAGTGATCCATAACATGATGTTCTTTACTTTGAACGGTGGAAATTTTATTTGGAGGTCTGTAGCAAGAGGTATATGTTATGCATGGTTGTTGGTTTTAGAGTCTTTAAAATGTGTGAATAACTCTTGATAATTTCAAGTAACCTCTAATGTGGCATGAGTTGGAAGCATGATTGAGCTATGTTTTAAGTCTCCATGAATTTGAATGTTCCTTTGTGTTAGTCACATGTTGAGAATTGGTTTATTGATGAATGCATGTGTATCAATATAAATTAAATTGTTGCATAGGAGAGGCGATAATGCTATATTAATTTGCATTGGTGCATAGAATCATGTGCTTAAGTTGTTAGAGTGTTGCTGCTTTATAATTGACTTGAGCATACGTTATTCATAAGTTGGAATTGAATGCTAGCATGGATTTAAAGGGTGGAGTA
>Ga0214543_1007234_pt1 | contig 19211 bp, 13 predicted proteins | sample CNSS2metaG_FD_160094 | JGI IMG/M metagenome (GOLD analysis project Ga0214543, IMG submission 160094) | Root nodule microbial communities from cowpea collected in UCLA plant growth center, Los Angeles, California, USA - CNSS2 | ecosystem: Host-associated > Plants > Roots > Nodule | place: USA...
ATATATATATATATATATATATATATATATATATATATATATAAAGTAAAATCATCAATCAACATAACATCATTATTTGTGTTCATGAGAATTTATGTTGATCTATTTTTCTTTTAATAATGGTCATGTGGTTTTATTTGATTGAACGCGAAATAAAACTAAGATCAAATATAAATATCAGTTTTCTATTATTTATTGAAAAGAATAAATAAAATTCAAGGTTTATTTGAACGTCACGTAAAAGCAGGGGAAATGTTTGTTGTATTTCACTTTGGCTTAATTTTTTATACATTACGTATTTTTGGTTAACATAAAATAGCAAATAATTTAATGTTAAGAAAAAGGTAATATAGTAAAATTTTGTTTAGTTAAGTTTATTTTTTGATTAATACCTATTTTATATTATCTATTCATCTACTAGTTCACTTCCGAATGAGGTATTATTCGCTTTTAAAATCTTATATCTCGAATTTTTTTTTCTGAAAAACATTTTTGTGGGTTATGCTATGACTGAAGAATAAGCAGAAATTTTTTTGATTTCTTTGTCTTATCTCTCTTTTACTTGTACCATTGCTACTTTTTCCCTTTTTTCCCTCTCTATTGTACTCCCAACTCAAATGGACATGAACCTAGCTATATAATAAACCTATTTATGAAACAAATTAAATAAAAAACCTTTTGAAAACATAATTAATTGCAAAGATCACACCATAACTGTTTCAAAATCTTTAAAATATCACACACCTCTCTATATTTCAAGTAAATACAAGTTATTCCTATTATTTTCATCCATAAAATTTTAAACCCTTTTCATTGATTTCCGTACGTAATCCTGACGTGATGATGTTGAGTTTTGTTTTATCCATCTAAAGAAAACCTAACACCAAGTTGAATAGCCCACGTGCATGATGATATAAGAAAAACATAGGAAAAAGCAAAGAAAAGCATGACAGACCTCCATGATGTCCCCAACGTTAACTACAAAAGCATCTGGTAGAAAGGTCACAGGAATCCAAACCCCACTTTTCTTTATCTCCAGACCCTCCACTCCATTCACCTGGTTAAGAATGGTTATGCCTGTCGCATCAGAGTGAGGGGTCAACCCTACAACCATCTCTGGTTTAGGGCATGGTGGATAGTATGACATCCTCATTGACTGCATCCCATCATCAAAAAACTCTTCCACTTCCTTCATCTCCATTCCTATGGCTTTTCCTAACAATCCAAGAAGTTCCATACCAAGCTTCCTCACTTCTCTGAAGTATAACTCCAAGCTTTCCCTTCACAAATACATATATATTCATCTGTTTATCTTCATTATGTTATCTCAACATAAAAACCGTAACTTTTACCTGAGTGATGCAGGGAGCTGAGGGAGAAGATATGGCTTTCTTCTTTCAACTGGGTTGATCAACATGTAGAATCTGTCTCCCCAGTCAAGCTTTTGATCTTTACATCGAATCACACTTCCGTAACCTTGAACATCACCTGCTCTGATTTGATATTTCTTCTTCTCTTCAATGGGAAGTTGGAAGAATTTCTCAATCTCATGTTTCAGCTTCTGCAGCAGTTCAGAGCTAACACCATGGTTCACCACCTGCATAAACAAACACTTAGTTACTGCCAATGGAAAAAAGTAAACAACTAATTGTGTACTACTAAGTAGAAACCTGAAAAAAACCCCAATCTTTGCATGCTGTGTAGAGCTTGTGAAGTTGAGCATCTCTGGAATTTTCATGCAGCAAGGTTTCAAAGTCGAAGACGGGAATCGTTGGGAAAGAGGGTTCATGTGATGGAATCGAAGGTTGTTGTGGGCGAATATACATTTCTGGTATTCCCATTTCTGGTTTGTTGGCGACTTCCATGACACCAAGAACAGAATGAGAGCTCCCAAAGTCAGTAACCTGTGTTGAAGCCATGATTGAAGGTGCGTGCCACACAAAGGTGTGATCGGTATTTATGCAGCAAGAAGTTCAGTTTGGACCCGTTCTTGGAGGTTAAAAATGTTATTATAATGCGCATAGGTCTTTGACTGTGACTAAATAATGCGTGCGGCCACGATGGCTATTATTTGATCATGTATAAGGTGTTGTGTAATACATCGTATTCATATTAGTATCGATTTGTATGATTTATGAACCAACAAGCAGGAAACAGTTAAATGGTGAAGGAGATATGCTGGTTGCAGGTCGGCAATGCTCTTTAACATTTATTTTCTATAAAAATAAATAAATTTTGTTCAATTCTATCAATTTTTATATTCAAGTTTATAGAAGCGAAGACTTTATTGAACATGAATAAGTTATCGAATCATATTGGCGTAAAAAGGAAGACATATAATTAGTAATGTCAACTATGCACACATGATAAGGTTAATAACTTTTCGTATCTTTTTCGGATAAATATTTACCTTATATTTATTCTCGTATTTATACGAGTATCCGATTCATAAATATCCACGGTAATTTTTGCTATTTAAGAACAAAATAATAAAATATTTAATAACATAATTTAATCATAAATTTAAATAAAATACGATACACAATATTCATAAATTTTAAATAAATTTAAATAATCCATTTAAATAGTTTAAATAACAATTTATAAAAAAATGAAGATTTTTTTAAAATCAATTAATAAGAAATAATTCATTCAAAATTGATGTGTTAATATTTTAATCATGTTATTTTAATTTAAATTATAGTATAACAAATACAGATACTATTATACTCGTACTCATATGTTAACATTATGAAATCTTTTTAAAATATCAATCTCCAATCCATTTGAAATTTTATCCATGATACCTATAATATAGGTTTTTTTACATTCCTAATCCTAATAGGATAATTATCTTATTTTATTTGTCCACCGTATGTATGTTTAATATGTTTTATTTGATAAATAGAATAATTAATAAAATTATAGTGAGATTTATAAGGATTTAATGTTAGAAAAGATATAAAGCCAGTAGAAAAGATACCCTTTTTTCAGTTTGAAAGAATCTAACGGCGATATTTTTTTTTCCCTACCATTCTTTATCAAGTACCTTATATTGATTTTGTTTTATAAATATCGTATAGAATATTCATATCTTCATCCTATAAATGCTTAAGGGTAGAGTAATAATTGGTTTTTGTTATTTCTTGTACTGATCTATGCTTCTCTTTGTGACGCCATTACATGGTGTTCTATGTGCAGAAAAAATTGTTAAAGAATATCACTCTTTTCACCAAACTTTTGTAAATTATCGTTTAAATTCTCTCCAATAATCACTTCTTATTAAGATCATTCATGCCTTTTTTTTTTCATTTTTTCATTTTTTTCAACGGAAACTATTGAAAACTCTGAAAAACGAGCCAAGAACAAAACTCTTGTCTTTTAGTTATTCATATGGACTTAGATATATTTTTTTTATTATTTTTACAAGCTTGAGACTTACCTAGGCAGATTTTCTTCACTTGAAAATTATCTTTCCATCATCCTTCCAAATAACAACTAAAGATAATAATACTTAACATCTTATAATTATCCTTTTCCACTTCATTATGCATAGTTTACATCTCACTCTATGAAGAAGTCTTGGGAAACAAGTTTAGTATCTACATATTTGTCAACATAATTTATTATAAACTCAATTACCACCTTTGTAATCCACCTTGTTATATCATCTTTGACTACATCAATTTTACTACTTCTACGTGTAATAATCAGAGTGACTTCAAATTGAAAGACCATTATCGTGTTATAGATAACTTGAGAGACACTTGCATTACAATTATAAAATTTTCTCATGCGTCAATATTATTTCTAATATTTATACTTACATGTGAGCTTAGATATTCTATATTAGTCATGACTTGTAAGATGTACACATCAATTGTCCAACTAGTGTTACAGTCATTTGGTTAACAATAACAATCAATAGTAATGTTTATAAAACTGTTATATTAATTATTAAATCTCACATCATCGAAAAATCCGTTTCAAAAACGTAATCATATTATTCAATAAATAAATATTCAAATTAAATACATTGTATGTAAATCAAAGTTATTTAGAAGTAGCCTATATTGGACTGACCAATAGGAAACTCATTGCGGTGCCGTAATTTATTTATAATATAAATATATGTTTCGAAATTATTCATTTTAACGAAAAACACCCGCTTCAAAATTATTTTACCGTAAATTTAAATTTGAAAAAAAAACACTTTTAATTTTAATTTAAAAATTTATGCTAACAATATTTGTGGATAACAAAGAATTTTTATAAGTAAAATAAAACAGATACTCATTTAACAAGTATTGTGTATGTATGAAACAAAATAAAGTTAACTTTTTTTTTTGTATTCAATAGTGTATCTAAAGTTTTATAAATATCAAATCATAAACATTATTCAAGGTGAAGAAGGATAAGGTTCAATACTTTCTTTTGGTTTATTCATTATGTAAATTAAGTCTTTAGTCTCTGTGATACGGTATTGTATGACATTTGAATTCTGATTGGAGTATTCTATGTATTTACTTCTCAATAAAGTTTTTTTTATACAAATATGTTTGCCTCAAAAATATAAAGAAAATATAAATGCTATGTAACTTTGCGAGGATTCTACGCTAATTATATACATATATTATTGATTGAAAAATAATATTATATATGCGGTCCATAAAACCATCATTGGAAGGAAATGTTTAATGATAAAAATATTATATATATATATATATATATATATATATATATATATATAAAAAAAAAAAAAAAAAAAATGGTATATTCATAATCAATTAAAAACGTTTGAAAAGCCTGGTCAATTAGACTTTGTTAGGGATTGTTTAATAATTTTAAAATTAGTTTATGATATTTTTTCATAAATGTTTTTATAAGAGGACTAAAGAGGATAACATATTATATATATATATATATATATATATATATATATATATATATATATATATATATATATATATATAAGCAAACACTTTATATTGGTATAAACTAATTCCAATTTGGATTAATTGTAAAATATTTTATTAATAATAAATAGATTTAATTAATAATAATTTTTTATAAATCTATTATTTACCATCATTTCTAGCTCATACAGGTACATACAGTTATTTTTCACTGTCAGTTAATTTCCTTTTAAGATTATGTATGGACCAGAAAATGTTTCTCTAAACTAATTACATAAATTTCTCTAAGTTATACAACATTGAAATTGTTAATTTACAAGAAATCTGTGCAAAAATATATAAAATTAAACATATTTCTTATTTTATAATACCCTTCCACACGAACTAAGAATTTACAACGACAATTATTCTAATAATCATGTTTGTAAATAGATATCACGATTTGTCATCATAAATAAACAAAATTTCTTTTATGAATGTTCTACAAAGAATTAAAATCATTTATAAAAGTTTCACTACTTTCTTCTGAATACAAATTTCGTTCTTTTTAAGTATATATACAGTTTGGTTGTCGTAATCAAAAGGTAAAGATTGGCCTATCATAGCCTTTGACCAATAAAGGAATTTATGATTAAATATACGATTTTCTCTTCGAGAGTGGAACATCAGATAACTAACCAAAGAGTTATGGTTATAAAAGTAGAATGCAAATAAATATTATATAGTTCTCTTAGCCCATATAATTCTCGTGGGGAATTAGACATACTCGTGATTCATGACTATACAATATTATAAGCTTGTCCAAAAACATAGTACACTAATTCTATAGAGTTTAAGTTTAAAAACATTATGGTATAAACACCGTTATTTATTCGAAATCACGTTATGTTTAGTAATCAAACCAATTATTCTTAAATTTAATATGTTTTACTTACATATTACTTTATGATTAAATAACAATATAATTTTTTACATTATCAATTCATTTCAATTACTTCTATTCTACGGATTTTGTGATGCATTACTCCTTTAGATTATTGTTTGGCGTTTTATTTATGGAAGTTTCGTATTCATTTTGTTTTTCTTACCCATTTTATGTTAAGTGTTTTGAATATTTTTCTCGAGTCACACTATGCTAAATTGGGTGAATCTCAAAGTTTGAAATAGGAGTGTAGATAGTAATTTTTTTTTTCAATTGCTTGTATTGTTCTATTTACAATGAATTTAGGGAATTTAGATTGATTTTTTTAATAAAGAATAAAGAAAGGCAGATCAGAAATTAGCATATATGTGAAATCATATTACATGTTATTATCATGCTACTAATTTTTAGGAACAGGAGATAAAAATAAACGATCCAAGAATTTAACATAGTATAGCATACAATGTGTATACCTACATTAGATAGTATTTTATTTTTGTGCTTTTCAAGCTTTACAGAGATTTGCTTATATAGAAAAATAGATAACAACATCTCACAATATTAAACAAGCGAGACTAAATTAAGCTCTATAATACTAACAATTCTCCCACTTAGAGTTTGATTTACATTGTCACCTATCGTAGTACTTTCATCATCAATTATTCTCGAAGGCCAATTAAGGAAATACAAAGCCTGAACTTATTTGTTGTGACAGTCTTAGTCAGCATATCAATTGGATTCTCTGGACCTAGAATCTTCAACAAAAACAAGTCACCATCATTTATCAGGTTTATGATAAAATGATACTTCAATTCAATGTGCTTGATCTAGAATGAAGAATTGATTTTTAGCAGGACATATCACACTCTGACTGTCACTGAACAACGAAGATTCATCTTGCACTTTCCATAATTCTTTTAGAAGTTTCTTCAACCATATCATCTCCTTCCACTAGTGGAAAAAGGGCTTATTATGACAAGTAAAACAGACTTACTATGACAGGTATTCTAGCGTCATAGTTGCAGGAGTCAAAGAAAATGTGCACTTTCTATGACACCGCAAAAACCTGTCATAGTAAGTCAGACTTACTATGATAGGTAATTTAAAGTACGTCATAGTAAATCAAATTTTTTTATGATTTTTTTGTTTTACCATTTTCCTCTCGATTCATTTCACCTGCAAATAAATCTCATATCACCAGACCAAACAATTTCCAACCAAACCAATTCCATACAGTTAAGTTGTCTAACAATCTTTAAAAATTGAAATTGTATACACATAAACCTACAACCTTGACAACTTTTACGAATATTCTCAAAAAGATTGTAAAGTACTATAAAACTAAGATTTCTACAAGTTATCAACAACACTTAAAAGAGAGGAAGCCCATTTGATTCTAATTTCTTCCACTCTCTATCTTCTAATGAGGATGAATCATTAAATATCTATAAAAAAATATAATGAAGTTGGCCAAGCTCTTGGGGCTTAGTACATCTGACATCAACTCACTTTTCCCTAAATCTCTCAAACATTTGAAAATCATAAGCCTCAAATTTAAAAATAAAAAGAATTCATATTACAACATCATAAAAGTGGACCTCAAGCAAAGGACACTAGAAAATAAATCAGGATAAGAATTGAAAATGTTACAAAATTTGTAAACAAATGATAGATACAAAAATTTGTAATTCATAGCCAACAAGAAAACAAGATATCACTATCTCAAATAACAGGAGCATAAAAAGAGCATAGGGTTAATCCATCAAAGAGAAATTCATATAGAATAGTAACATTGAACCAAGCCAAGTATTGGTAGCACACCTTTCCTCACCATAAGATATTCAATCAAGAAGATTATTAAAATCAAGAAATATCAATTTAAGCACTGCAAGGAAAGTCACAAATATGAAGCTCAAACACATATCTAGTAGGTCACAGAATACCTCTTTATTAACAACAAGTCTTTGCAAATTCATGTCATTAAGCCTTTTCCTTAACCTGAAGACAAAATGCCAGCATGTTAGAAACTACAAAAATGTTGGATTATTGACCATGCTTGTATTATCTAGTGTGTTATCATCTATACACTAGAGAAAGAAATCCGGAATAAGGAATGACTAGACTAGAAAAACATTATGCAATATTAAAACATGCGGGCAAATGGTACAATTATCCAACCAATTTCAGAAAAAAAATCTCAATCAAACATGTGCAGGCAACTAAGTAGGGAAAAAGCGAAAACATGTTCAAACTGTGGGAGAGGGCAAATGGCGCAGCGCAGAGTGGCATGAGAAAGAGAGCAAACGTCGTGGAGCGGCACGACAAAGGGGGCAAATGGCATAGTTGGCAAACGGTCCAAAAACCGTCGTTGGGAGGAGTGGCGACGACAACACATGTGGCGTGTGGTGTGTGGGAGGAACTATTTTAGGATGGCTGGACTGTGGAGTGCTTGAGAAAGAAAGGAGTCGAGAAAGAAAAATGAGAAAAAAAATTAGGGATTTAGATATTCTATGACAGGTATTCCAAAATTTGTCATAATATATTTTCAACATAATTTTAATTCTGCCACCGTGTCCATTTATTATACAGGTCCACTATATTTGTCCTAATAAGTTTTCTCTTGTCACTTATTATGGCAGGTTCTATTTTACCAGTCATAATAGTAGTTACTTTTATTACAAAAATGTCACCGGTCAACTTATTATGACAAGTGGCTTATACCTATCATAATACGTCGTCATAGAATCCTCTTTTCCCACTAGTGTTCGCTGCTTCTGAGATAGTTGTATACTTAGCTTTAGTGGTTGAGAGGGAGACTTTTCCTTTAAATTTAGACTTCCAACTGATAGTTGTACTACCCAACATAAAAGTATAACCTGTTGTGTTCTTTATACCATCCAAATCACCTCCAAGTTTACACCAGAAAACCCTTATAAAGTGAGATTACTTCTTCTAAAAGACAAATGCATCTTTGAAGTGCCCTTCAAATATCTCAATATTCACTTGACACCATCCTAATGCTCTTACTGCATGTGCTATGTCAAGTATGGTGCAAACCATAACATACATCAAGCTCCCTACTATAAATGCATATGACACTTTAGACTTGTGACTTTCTTCTTCATCTGTCTGAGAAAATTTCCTTTTCGAAAACTTTAAGTGAGTTCCCAAAGGTTTATTCTTGGTTTTAGTATTTCCAACATTAAGTTTGCTAAGCAATTTTTCTATGTATTTCTCCTAAGATAAGATCATAATACCTTTAGATGTATCCCTAGAGATTCTCATACCAATAATTTGTTTGGCTGACCAAGGTCTTTCATTTAAAAAGTTTTTGATAGTTGTTTCTTGAACCTATAAATTTCTATCATATTAGCTCAAACAATCAACATGTCATCAATATATAAGGCAAGAATGATATAGCTATCAACATATTTCTTCACCTAACAACAATGGTCTTCTTCACATCTATGAAATCCTGAGTTTATCATCAACTCAATAAACTTCTTGTACCATTTTCTCACTGCTTGTTTCAATCCATACAAGCTTTTGTGAAGCTTGCATACACGATTCTCTTTGTCTTGTACTTCAAAACCTTTTGGTTGTGTAATAAAGATTTCCTCCTCAAGATCCCCATGTAGGAATGCAGTTTTGACATCTAACTACTTTATAAGAAGATTTTTTGTAGCTATTATACTCTATAACTATGATGGCAGTCATTTTGACAATAGAGAAAATTTATGTGAAGTCAATTCTCTGTTTCTATTGGAACCCTTTTACAACGAGTCTAGCCTAATATCTTTTATTGTCATTTGGTTTTTCTTTTAACCTATAGACTCACCTATTTTTTAAAACCTTCTTTCCTTTTGGTAGCTTGGTTAAAGATCATATTTTATTCTTCTGAAGAGACTTTATCTCATCTTTCATTGCTAGCTCCCACTTAATAGATTCATCTCCCTAGATAGCCTCAGCAAAATGCTCTGGTTCACCAACATCAATTAATAACAAATAATGTTATGAAAGAGAATAACTTTGTGGTGCTACAATTGTTCTACTAGATCTTCAGAAGTTTCTGACTATACTATTTGTTCATATTCTGACTCAGGCTCTACTTCTATATTCTCCCTTATGTTGACTACATCAATTTCTAAAATTTCTTCTTATGATACTTGCTCTGGTTGTTTATTTGCATTTACGGATTCTATAGTCATGTTTGATAATTTTCTTGTTTTGGTCATCCTTAAACCTGTAGCAATACATGTCAGATCCATAACTAATGAAATAACATCGTTTTGCCTTAGAGTCCAATTTATCTCCACTATTAGAGTCTAATAAAATATATGAAGCATAATAAAAAGAAATTTAGGTGTGAAAGATTTACATCATTTCCAAACCATACTTCTTTAGGTAATTGATAGTCTAAAGAAACTAATGGTCTTCTATTTATGAGATAGGCTACTGTGTTTATTGAGTCTTCCCAAAATGCGTTGGGTAGCTGATAAGTTCATATTTATGCCCTCATTTAATGTTTAATTTTCGATTTTTAATTGAATTTTTTCTTAAAATATTGATTTAATTGGAATTTCTTATAATGAGATTTATTGAGCATGAGATACGAAAAGATGTTAAAAATATTCTTCATCCTAGATCTATTCCCAATTTAAAGTTCCACATGCCTATTCAATCACATTTAGTGCCTTAATCCCACAACTGTATAGTTGTCCAATTTTAGTCCATCACCCCATGCATAATCTTTTAGTTAGGAAAATGATTTTTTGATTACTAAATTTTGATAATTTTCTCTTACAATCTTCAATCTTAGGTGGCATCTTTTAGGTAGTTTTTCCATTTTTTATTTTCTCATTCTCAATAATTTAAAACCATTTAGAAGATGACACTTGATGTTGTAAGAGAAAGTTGTCAAAATTTAATAGTCAAAAATATCATTCTCCTTTTAATTATAATCCTAAAAAAGTTTCCCAACTCATACCCCCTCAGCCAACCACAAAACAGATGGTTAATGATTATCGCCTTACGACAAGCTATGTGGTGCAGGCAGTGCATCAGTTGCCGGAAAAATCCCATATTTCTCCTGCACATGCACAAACCCTAAATTATTTTTTTTCTCTTCTGACTATTATTTCGCCTTTCATAAAACAAGTATCGGCGAAGATGATTCTAACACCATATTAGTTTGCCTATATTGTTGACATTTGTTTCATAATGAATACGACGTATTCTTGACTTTTATCGCATTTGAAAAATAATTTACCTTTAAAGATATTAATACTTAAATATAACATTAAAACAGCTTTCTATTAACATAAAATCGTCCCTTGAATGACATTAACTTTAAATAAATTTAAACGTTATAAATAATATTGAATTCTCACTCACAATATTTAAGTTGTCCCCTGTAGGCAACACAAACAAATTTAAAATAAATGTGTAAAGTGTTATTAGGTATTTTTTATTATAAAATCTTCATTTTCATTTTAGAGTATCCAAAACTTTAACATTTTTTATTTAATTTTTATTTCGTCTAATTTTTCTATTGATTGAAGTAACATGGTTATTATTTTGTATGTTACTTATGTGTTTTTACATGAAAAATAAAATAAAATGACTTGATTAATGTTAACTTTCTCATAAATTTAAATATTTTTAATATTAAAAAATTTTGTTATTCTATAGAGTTATCAAAATATTTTTATTTTTAATTGATTCTTTATAGTTAATTAGAATGATATAATAATTTAATTTTGTAGAATTAAAAAGACCACTAATTTTTAGAACTCTAATAATCTTTTCTTATTTAATTTATACAATGAAACTATGATGTTTGGTAAAGATATTTAAAGCTTTAGAACTTTACTTTTTTCATTATCTAAGTTCGTGTATTTTTCTTGAGATTAAAAAAATAAACAATCACGTTATCTCAATTAATATCATAGACTCCATTAAAAAATATATTTTGAACACTCAATAAAATAATTGTATTATATTAGCTAGATTGGTCGATATGTACCATAATGAACGACTCAAACCGCTATGTCATAGTATCCAAAGTCTATCAACATTTGGGGAAGATTGTCAACATAAAGTCCACTAACTTATTCATAGTCGTCAGGCTTAAAGGAACATCACATACCATAGCAAAATTCACATAACGGCCAAGTTAACTAATTACACAGCCTCTTCGAACGAATATCATAACCAGTGAATACCGCATACTTTAAACTTAGAATAAAACAATTAAAACAAGGAATTGAACTTGAAGCCTGGGCCTAACATACAAGCCCAATAAAGAATTGGACCATTAAAGAAATAATGAAGGCCCAACCCATAACCTAAAACAAGCAAAGTAGGATTAATCTCCTATAAATAATAGTGGACGCCAACAACTAATCGTACGTGTTTCATTAGTGCAAGAATTAAGATTTGACTTTGAGAACTTTTGCTGACTTGATCCTTAGAGTTCTTTCTGCAAATAATCCCCAAACACTCCACCAAATGCTAAGAGACATGACAAATAGGATTGGAGAGAGTCCATCTGAAAGATTCGGAGATTGTGGTAAGATGAGGTTTAAGTCCCATAATAATTTGTTATTGTCTCTGCACGGACAATAATTTTTTTTAACATAAAGTTAATTAACTTACGTAAACTTACAAGTTAATTAAAAAAAATTACTTGAAAACACTCAAGACAATAATGTAAACTAACAACTACACCTCAATTAATAGAAAAATTCAACTATAAAGACTTAATTGAAAAATGCAAAAAAATTTAGATACACAATCACATGAAATTTTTTAATATTAGAGATATCTAAATTTATAAAAATATGGAACTTAAATAAATCTAAAAGAAAATAAGAACAAAGAGATAAAATGTATATTATCTGAAGCTTTTAAAATGAATAAAGGCAACAGAAGTGAAACGTGCTTTATATATATATATATATATATATGGTCATCAATGACGGAAGACTAATAAAGACTTTGTTGAATTGGACGCTGCAACTCACAAACCAAGCATGTCTGTCCTCCTCCAATCGCTGGACCAAACGTACTGTTTACTCTATTAGTTTTCATCCACAGGAATAAATATAATTTCATAAATATTTAAGAAGGGAAACAAATAATTTTTTAGAGTTATTTAATCTTCAACGGTAGATGTTTTTTATATAAATTTAAGTGTTAAACTTTTATAAATTAAATGTTTGTAACATCTTTATAGATTAATATATTATTCCAAATAGGAAAAATAGAAAAAGATAAAGTCTTTAAAATACAAAAATAGCAAAAAAGGAAAAGAAAATAATAAAATAGTTTTATATAAATTATATAATGAAATGGTTGAAAACATTTAGTAACCATTATTATTTCTAGCATTTATTGTATGTTTGGTTCAAGGAGAGAAGAAAGATGAAAATTGCATATATATGGACACGAAGCAAACATTATGTGTAATAAAAAAAAAATACAAACCATAACACGTTGGATTCAATATAGAGTCTCTATCGCAATTAAAACATAACATAATATACACATATAGGATTTGTCTCACAAAAGAAAAAAAATATATTAGCTCTTACTTTTATGTTCTTTTAAACATACTTTGGCCCCTCCAATATTTTTTACTTTTTTTTAAAATTATATGTATATTATTAATTTTTTTAAATTATATTTATATTTTTGAAATTATTTGAAATTATATATATATCTTTTAAATTTTTAAATTTTTTTAAATTATAAGTAGTATATTTTAGAAATTAACGGAAATTAAATTGTGACTTTTTATTTCTTTTATAAAACACAATTTTAAAAAGTCACAATTTTTAATCTTAATAAAGTTGGTCATCTAATATTTTTTTAGTCTCAATTTATTTCTGATTTTTTGAAAAAGTTTATGCAATTTGGTCAGTTTCATTAAATTTCTTGAAACAGATCAAAAGATTTTTCATTAAAATTAACACTAGGATGATGTTAATTGCACTAATAAAGCAAATCATCTTTATTAGCGTTTCAATTTTCAACAAGTTTCAATTTTCAACAAATTAAGACTAAAAAAATACTAGACAACCAACTAGACATTTTTTGGACAAAAAAAAAAGACAAAAAGGTAACTAAACCAAATATTTATTAAGATATTTTTTATTTCTTTCTCATTACCTTTCTAGTTTTTCGCAAATTGTATTCATCTCTCACTCTCATATGTTTTATTTTTGCTTTTGAAGAAAAAAGAAAATTAGACCCAAACACTTAATGACAACGAGGCGGGGTGGGGACGGATTTTGCTATCCCATACCCATCATCGTAGACAAAATTCATCCTCATTCGTATACCCAAATCCAATGGGTATCAAATTTTTGTCTCATCCCCATCCCCACCAGGTAAGAGGTATAATCTCGTACTCATACATGTTTTATTATACTTCAATATTAATTTTAATTAATTTTTATAAAATAATAAAATATTACGTAAAGGAAACATAATATTATGAAATATTCAATATTAGGAGGATGATTCTTTCTTCGATATCAAATACTTTGAAATAAATTATAATTGTTTACATTTTAGATTAGAATACCAAATAAAATTTTATGAGAACCAAAAAAATTATTAAATTTGCAAACATTAATGAAACCTAGTTGATAAAATTTAAAAATATTTTGAAAAAAATATAAAAGGAAAACTAATATTCAAATTAAAATATAATTTATATGCTTGTTTACTTCAATTTTTTAAATTCTAATAAATCTCTTTTTTATACACTAATAAAAGTTATAATACATTACTTTATCAAAATGATATAAAGAATAAATAATAAACATAGCAATATAATTTTGACATAAATCTTGTATCTTTTGAACTCCAATATAAGTTGAATGGTGATAAAAAAATATTCATGACAATTGCATTAAATTTTTATATTGTAGTAAATAAAAGTTATTTATATAATTATAGTGAAAAAATAAATTACAGTATGATTGATAATGAGTTAGAAAATAAATAAAAAATAATCAGATAAAAAATACCAAAATAGTATTCTGCATGATTAAAATAAAAACAAATAAAAATATAAAAAAAGTTAACAAATGTGTGTCTTAGAAACAATTTGAGAGACTATTGAAAGAAATCGCACAAAGGAAAAAAAATGTAAAATTAAGGGTATGATAAGATGAAAAATACCTTAGAGATATAAGAAAAATTTTTAAATATCAACATATCATATATACTCAATGGTTGAGAAATAATGAAAATTGTTTTAGCGAAACAAAAGAGTTCTTTAAATGAAACAAAAATGAATAATAATAAGTAAATAAATTTTTTTTCTTCGATATTACTAGTTTAACCTATGGAAGTTTAATCTAACTATCCTAACATGTTTCTAATGGCAAAATATGAATAGAAAACAGCTCGCACTGCTAAAACTGACTACAACTCAAAATCTAGCTACCTAAGACCTAAAACTACCACTAAACTATGCTAAAACTCCAACAATTTAGAAATTAAGTAAACTAGTGCACATAACTCTTGTAGAACTACTTAGACAACTTCTAATTATCAAAAGAAAGGTTGAGAACAGATCACAACATAGAACTAACAAGCTAATTCGAATTTGCCTAGTAAAAACCCAAAAAATGAACTAGAAATTGGTCAAAATGAGTTAAGACTACCAAATTAGCAAAGGAAATGTTAAGCAATGATGCAAAAACAATTTAATTAGTATAAGAATGATGAAAACTAAGCTAAAAGTTAGGAGTAACATGGAAAACGAAAATTGATATGTCGAAGCTAACTTGTATGACTTAGTTTATGCATAACTAGTCTAGTTAAAGAACTTCGTTTATGTTTTTTTCATTGAATTAGAGTGACTAACTTGTGTGGCATATTTTGATTCAGAAATAGTGAACCAAGGGCAAAAAAACTTACAAAAACAATGGCAAAAGATGCACTAAATTGGCTGAAAATTTGGTAAGTTGACCATGAGTTGACTTTTTTATATTCAGTCCTAAAGCTTGTACTAGCTATTGGAGACTCAAAGAGGCATTAAATGGAACTTGTGTTGAGGTAGAGAAACATCACAAATGGTGGGAAGTGAAATCAATGAACTAGATTTTAGGTTTTGAGTGTGATATGCTCATTTTAGGTTTTCTAGACTACCTAGAATTAGGATTTTTATTCTCCAATAGTTCTTTAGGAAAGTTCACTGTTTTAGTAACTCATTAGCATCATATTAACCATGTCTAGATGGTAAATTATGCATTTGCACACTGCTACACGTTTTGACCCTTGATCACACAAGCATGTGCATGATTGGCTTAGTTTTCCTATTTGAAAGTGGGGTTTGGATAGTGATTTTGTGAACCTATGATTGTTAGAGGGTCCTCACTATTTATTCTACACATTTCATCATATTGAAACGTGTTTAAGGTATTTACGGCACTTGAAAAGTGAGCATCTAGTTCATCTAGTGCAAGGAAAAGTGAGCACAAATGCAAGTGTATATATAGAAAGAATAACAATAATACATTGGTTAGAATAACCAAAAAAATTTCATTATTGTATCAAAATAGAAATAAAAAAGCTACTACAAACAACACAACTATATGATAACACTCAAAATCTTACAATTTTTCCAAGCAATTTGCATGTTTTTAGTGGTTTTTAGACTACTAATTCTTAGTTTTTAACAATATGCTACCATTTTAAAGTGTTGTGTTGGAGAATGAGAGGTTGAATTAAGAGGACCAGCCATATGAAGGACCTAATGTTGTTGTTGGAACCTTGCTTGTTGCTGCCATATGAAGGACTAACCACGTTGAAGTGATAATAGGTGAATTGGATGTTGAATGGACATTCAAAGTTGGAAAGTGAGGATCTCCAATAGTCACAAGATGACTTAGAATCTAAGACAACTGGCTAGCACTTGAGAGGGACCTAAAACGTAACATTTTGAAGCACCACAACTGATGCACTTATTTGGGACTACTTTGGCTATATTGCTAATTAATATTGATTTCTAAAACACTTCCTTGCACCTAGAAATACACATCTAAAATTGTGGTTTGCAAGATTGGACATTGATGACAGTCCAATAATGAGTGTCTTGATAAGCACAATAACAATCATCATTGAGATGAACTCTGGTTTCATCTTATAATTTGGTATTAGTTCATTGACATCACTAGTTAGCGTGAGATTTGCTATCTTTTTAGACTTTCCCTTTGAAAGAATTAAAGAAAAAATACTTGATAGTCTTGTAGATGTTTTAGGAGTCCAACAAGTATCTTGATAGTCCAACAAACACAAGATACAGACTGCATCTGTGTGGTGCTAGATCAATTTTTTTATCTTTAATACGTAAAAAATTGAAAAAAAAAACAAAACACATAATGCACAGGACACAAGTTTTTCTTGATACGAGTAAGGTTCAACATAATTTCTTCATACAACAATCAATTCATACCAATTCATACCAACACAACAATCAATTCATACCAACACACCAATTAATTCAAACCAAGATAGCAGCGCAAAGAGAAAACTGATTTCACTGTTTGGGTAAATTTCGTACCTCTCCTCCTCGTTGGTGTGGCAGTGATAGCGAAAGAGCTCCTCCTCGACGACTGCTGCTTCCACTACCCAACAGAACTTTCGTTACCCACGACGGTGAGCTTCCGCAGCGGGACTCAGGCGACGAACCTCACGGCAGATACCATTGAAAGGCAGCCATGGCTCCGATCGATCTCGTTGGGTAGTGGTAGTTGATTGGCACAATGGATTTCATTTTCGTGCGCGAAGAGAATAAATAAAAGAGAGAACTGAGACATAATTGGAAAATGAAAGTCGAAAGAGGGAATCCAATTCTTAATTCTAATTTCAGCGATGACATTACTGACGACGCAGACCCGTCGGTAAATCCGTTGGAGTACTAAATGAAAGACATTACCGACGGCCTAGATCCGTCGGTAAATGAACAAGTGAACATTCGTCGGTAAATCCATCGGTAAACACATCAAACAATTTCACCTTGTGCGTTACTGACGGATATTGTCCGTCGGTAAATTCAACATATGCATTCGTCGGTAACTCCGTCAGTAATGATCAATTACCGACGGATTGTAATCCGTCAAAAAGTCTTCGTCGGTAATTAGCGTTTTTCTGGTAGTGGTGTCGAGCATGGGACATGCCATTGATGAGGCGTATCGGGGCTTCATAGACTCTAAGGGACCCCCAATTGATGAAGAAGTTTTTGCCCTTTTTGCATTAATGGTAATGGGCAAAAATTCTTCCTCTTAATAGTTTCTATAGGAACCTCAACTTGTTCTTGAAGTGTTGCCTTAGTAGACATTGCAACTGTTTCTTCACTAGTGCAGAATTGGGATTTTACCTCGGCTTATAGGCCTCGGTTGACGAGCAACCGAAGCATATAACAGTGCGGTGACAATTTTGAAATTAAAGGCAACTTATAGGCCTCGGTTCAGAGAAAAACCGGTGCCAAACGCTGCTATAGGCCTCGGTTTCTGAAGAAATCGGTGCCAAACACTGTAATAGGCCTCGGTTAAAGAGGCCCGAAGCCAAAAAGATTGCCAGAAATTTCAAAAATGCCATTGACGTTGGGACCTATAGGCTTCGGTTGGGGAAAAGCCGGTGCCAAAACCGGTTATAGGCCTCGGGTGTTAGGGAACCGAGGCCAAATAGGGGTTATATGCCTCGGTTCTACGTGGAACCGAGGCCATATTGTTTAATTAGGGCTCAAAAACAGAACCCCTTCTTCCTCGCGCGCGCAGCTGCCATTTCTCTCTGCAAATTCCGGCGACTCTCTGCAAGTTTCGGCCACTCCAACAACGCGAGCTCCGTGCTGCCACTACCACCGCCTCTCGTGCTGCCGCTGCCATTGCCGCTGTTGCGCTGCCGTCGTCGCTGTTTCTTCTTCTCTCCGCGACTTCCGGCGAGCCCACCACTCGAGACCACCATGCGAGCCTCCTGCCACCGCCGTCTCGTCTCGCATCCAGCCACCGCCGTCTCGTCTCGCGTCCAGCCACCACCACGCGAGCCCCCTGTCGCTGTCTCGTCTCGCGTCCGTCCACCACCACGCGAGACCCCTGCCGCTGTCTCGTGTCGCGTCCGGCCACGCTGTTCCGACCAGTCGTCCCTCTCTCTGTCTCTCTGCAAGTGTTCCGGCGTCCCTCCACCACCACGCAAATATTTTCGTTCTTTTGCCGCAATTGTCGCGTCACGGTTTTCTTTAAGGTAAATTTCGAACGCGTTTTTGTTTGATTTTCTGTTTTTGTGTATGTTAATTTTAAATTTTAGTTATTGTGAGTGTTAATTTGGATTGAGATTGAAATTCTTTGGAGTGTTTT
>Ga0214543_1007236_pt1 | contig 19207 bp, 7 predicted proteins | sample CNSS2metaG_FD_160094 | JGI IMG/M metagenome (GOLD analysis project Ga0214543, IMG submission 160094) | Root nodule microbial communities from cowpea collected in UCLA plant growth center, Los Angeles, California, USA - CNSS2 | ecosystem: Host-associated > Plants > Roots > Nodule | place: USA...
TATATATATATATATATAATGTTCTGTCACAATTTCAAAAAATTAGAGTAAGTTAACATATTCTAAAGGTTAATATACTTTTATATTTTACTTTTATTTGGTGTTCTTATTTATTTCTTCAATTAAGTCTCATTTTGTGTTTAAAAAATTAATTTAATTAGGGATGTTAAAATGAGTCAACACGGATTAACTCACTACGGGTCGAGCTAAACAAAGATCACTTCAATCCAACTCACTTTTTTGGTGAGCTATAAATATTTTCACCTGACCTAACCCACCATGGGTTGGTGGGTTGACTCACTTTTGATTTTTTTTACAATTTATTTTATATGTTTATTGTATTATAATAAGAGCAAATTAACTCAATTTATGTTGTATGATAGTGAAATCGAAGTGTTCACTTAATTCTCTAAGTATTATTATAAAGATAGTAGTTAAATATTAAAGTATCAACGTATATAATTCACAAACAAATAAATAAAATGTTCAAACTATTTAAATATTACAAAATAACATTATAGCATTTAAAAATATGATATTGTTAACCTATATAATTAGGAGTAGTAAATAATTATTAAAAAAATTAAAAAAAATTGTAAAAAAATGTTGGTGTGTTAAGTGGGTCAATCCACCTTCAACCCGGTTTGAACTCGTGGGTTAAGTGAGGCGGGTGTAGTTCAACCCACCTTTAAAAGGTTTAAATTTTTCTCAACCCAACCCGACTCGAACCCGTGGTGAGTCGGATTGACTCACGAGTTGAAATCCATTTTAACATATATAGTTTTTCATATATTACAATTGAGGTAGTATTATTTTCATAGATGAAGTGAATATTCTTGTAAAAAATTGGTGGAACTTAAACTATACTTAATTAACTTAACTTATGTTTTGAATTTCTAATAAATTTGAGAATTTTCAATTGAGTCACTAATAAATATTTGTGGTCTATTGAGTACTCAATAAATATATTTTTTTGAATTGAATTCTGACAGTTAACTTCTTTGATTAAGCCGGTGATATGACTGGGTGACATGGTTATTATTTTGTCAAGTCACTTTGTTTAATCATTGCCACATATTATTTTTATAATTTTATAATTTTTTTTTATTTTTATGAAATTATAAAATTATAAAAATAAAAAATATGAAATTATAAAATTATAAAATTATTAATTTTGATTTTTGTGTAACTTTATAGTTTCATATGTCATAATTTTATATTTCATAATTTTGTATTTATACATTTAATATTTTTATAATTTACATTTATTTATTTTGAAATTTATAATTTTAATTATTATGTTTAAATTTTTTAATAAATCTTCTGAAAAGTAACGGTTTTTAAAATAGTGATATTTAAACAATTATAGTTTTATTATTTTAATTTAAAATTGTATAATTATAAAATTATGATTTTATTATTTGATTATTTGAATGAAAGTCTAAAATATATCATAATTATATATTTCACAAAATCATATTTTATAATTATACAATTTTAAATTAAAATATTGAAATTATAAAATATAAAATTATAAAGTATGATATGTGACGAGGTGACCTGCAAAATAATATTGCAAAATAATAATCGGGTTAGAGTCACACCACTCTAATGAGTAAAAAGTTAACAGTAATGACTCAATTGAAAATAATAGGTTTATTGAGTACTAATCCACCACAAAAATTTATAAATTTATTAAGACTCGATTTAAAGTTCCAAATTTATTAGAGATATAATTAAACCTAAAATTTATTTCTTAACTTTTGAAATATTACTTTCAAGCATAAACAAAATTTTTGACGTTATATTTTAAACTTAAATTCTTGCAAAAACTAAAACAGTTCCAAGAAACCAAATAAAAGAACTTCCGAAAATTTCATCCAACATGTTCCATATTTAGTCTCAATAACAAGTCAATTTGGGAATGGTAGAATAAAAAAATCAAATCTGCAAAATTTACAATGCTGTTACTTGAACAAACCAGTAGTACAAAAGCACCAAAGATATGTCGCATGTTGTACTGTGACAAAACTAATATTATGAATCGAATCCATTAGTTTCCACACTTAGAGATGAAGATCTAAGTTAACTTGTTTATAATTAGTATCCCCAAGAAGTTCTGAAGAAGCCTCTTGTACAGATGATGTTGATGCTGATGATGAATTTGGTACCTGTGGAGGAACAGATTCCTGCCTTAACTGCATTTGCATGTTAGGTGTTTGGTGCATGACCTGACCGAGATTTGCCTGCATTGTGTAACTGCTGTTGTTGAAGTCTGGTGAATTCAACAAGGCTTGAAATGAGGTGCCTAAACCATACCATGAAGTGTTTGAATGATTAGAATGTTGGCAGCTACTAAAGAAGGAAAAAAAAAATATAGTTATGATTGAGCGGTTCTCACCTGGAATTGAGCCTCCTTGCATTGGTTGAGACCAAGGGGTTACCCTTGAGGGAATCATGCTAAACATGGCGTTTGTTTTCCATGGCTGATTCACCAGAGACAACTCTGCAAGATTGTGTCTAGGCATGTCATACATCGAGACTCTCGGCCTTGGTTGATTCACAAGAGATGACTCAATGATGTTGCTTCTCATGCAAGACATGGTGTCTTCTAACAAAATGCTTGGCATGAGTGGTTGCCCCGAAATGCTATTTCTGTTGCCTGATAACCCTGAGATTATGCTTGTTGGATGGTGAGGAGAAAACACATTGTTGGTGCTGGTGCTGCTTCCATTGGCTAACATGTATGGAACACCAGTTGAGGTATTCCACTCTCTAGTGTTGTTGCTTGTTTTGTTAACTCCAAAGTGGATTCGGTTAGTTTCCTCTTGAATAGGTCCAACAGAAGAAGAAGCATGGTCAACCGGAGAATCCAGTTTGCCCTTTGAGATGCCCCTGAAGTTCCTGGTGTTATTAAGAATGTTGTTTTTTGGAGTTGCAGAACCAGGAATAGTAAGTGACCTATTGAGAAAGGGAAGGGCAAGAGGAAATGTCTGAGCATTGAGAGTGTCTTGTTGTGTTGGTATCTGTGGAGTTGGTTGATGCCTAATTTGAGAACCAGAAGCATTTGCCAGGAGGTTCTGGGATGAAGTGCTACTAAAGCAAAGTTGTTGATGCTGAAGTGGTTCAAGTTTTTTGGCCGCAACCCTTTGAACGATTGGTCCCAAATCCTTCACAAACTGCAGTAGACTTTCTTTGTACATCAATTGGTTTTCATTCACCTAAAATAGCAGCATGCATTATGAATGGTAATAGTTTTTTTAGCCCAAATTCTGAAGTTGGTTTTAAGGCAAGTGGTGAAGAATTGAAATAACAACTACATGGAAGTAATACTAGTTTGAAAAGTTGTATGTGAAAGTTGTATTATATCACATGTCCATTTTGTCTGATTTATAGCCATCATCAAATCAAATTTTAAGTGTTTAGAATGAAATGTTCTAATAAGGAAGTTTATGTGCAAATATGACCTCATATTTTGTTCTACTTTACTCCATATTCAATGTTTTGTGTTATACTTCTCCCAAATATTACTCAGTTACAATCAACTTCTATTATTGTTTATAGATCACTAACTCATGTAATTGTTTGGGAGAAAAACAGAACTTACTTGAAAGTTAGGCATATTACCACCACACAGGACTTCTGAAACCAGCGGCTTATACGTGTCCCTCTTTCCAACTTCTGTAAGATAAGCAAAATTTTGTCTCCCTGTATTAACAAAGCCTTGATCTGTTGGAATATCAACTACTAATTTTCATAATAATAACTGAAACTATCAATTTTGTTATCTTTGCTCACATATTGCTCTTTAACTATGTATGATCATGAAACTTTAGTATTAAGGATTATGAAAATGATGTTTATCACACATTTGTTATCAGAAGAAGGAGAGCAATAAGTTATTTTCTAAGAAAGAGGAATATATAACAGTGGTTAAGATTACATCTACATGAATTGAGGAGCAGGTTTTCATACCAGTAGAATCCCTCTGTGAGGTCTTTTGTTCCCAATTTTTTGGCTTTCTACCTGGGCGTCTCTTCATAAGGGAAGAGTCCAAATCAAGATGTTGAGGAACAACATCTAGAGCCTCAAAAATGAACTTAGCATGCCTACTAATGTCTTCAGCCTGAAAGATATTAGTTGAACAAAGGCAGTTTAAAACTTTACAGTGAATAATAACTTGAATAGCTCAAAAAAGCTTTCTACTTTGGTCATACCACTGCATGATATATTGAGGTTTTGGGATGAACATTCTTTGCATTTGAGCATATTAGAAGGATATCAAGCTGTAAATCATTGAAATAAAATAAATCATTAGTTTGGTATCGAGGGAAATTGTTCTCAACTAAATAAAGAGTAACAAAATAAGTTTAATTACTCTTTTGGTCCCTATTTTTGATCAAAAGTGTCAAATTGGTCCTCCGGCTTTTTTAAGTTTCAATTTGGTCCCAAATTTTGAAAAATTGATGTAAAGTGATTCTTTTCGTTAAATTTCTTGAAACAGATCAAGAATTTTTCATCAAAATTGAAGTTGTTAATAATATAATTTGCTTTATTGATGTAATTAACATAATGATAGTGTCAATTTTGATAAAAAACCATGGATTCGCTTAAAAAAATTTAACAAAAAAGACCAAATTGCATCAATTTTTTAAAAATCGGAACCAAATTGAAACTTAAAAAAACTAAAAGATTAATTTGACACTTTTGGACAAAAACAGGAACTAAAAGAGTAATTAAACATAAAGAATATTTGTTTACACTATTCCTATCTAGAGTTTGTAAAAAACAAAAAATTGAGAAACTATGAAAACAAATGGTTTTCAAACCTTGAAGAGGTTGAGGTCTGTATACATATTCTCATGAAGCTTGGCTCTCATTGTGGCAAAATCCATTGGCTGCTTCACAATTTCATTGTAATTCTTCACCTTCAGAGCAAGTATGTTAAATATATGTGATTACTAAAACTCAATTATCAAACACAAAAAGAACTAACTAATTAAATCTTCAAAATTAGTGAAAAACAACAAACCACATCAGGATTGATTGGTTCAGCAAATAGCTCATCTGGGTCCTTCCTACACATTCAAACAACTTTATAATTATTTACAATGAATAAGTTTCAGTGAAATCTTTGTAATGGAACATAATATAAGCTTTTCTTCACCTTTGTAAAAAATCGATAATAATCTCAAGGGTGTTCTTCAATGGGATACCATTCAATGATGATTCTGCATGTAAAAGTAAAAAGCAAGATGATTGTTATTAGAAGCATAACATTTTACAAGAGCAACTGCAAAAAATACTTATACTTTTTGAGATAGTTAGAAGCATACCATTTGTTCTTGAAGTGGATTGTCTTTCCAATTCCTGTAATGAATTTGAAGTGGCAGAAAAATTGATAAAAGCTTATCAGAAATTTGTAAAGGAAACTCTAACTTAGTATATCACAGATTTAATAAAAAGTTTGCAGATGAAATTGTATTGAACTGATATTTGGTATGAAAGAAGTGAATAATGTCAAAGGTGTTTTTTTGAGAAAAATATATAGATGCATAAAAGGAGACAAATAAATTAACCAAAAGCATGATCATTTGTTGCTTTAGAGAAACAATTGCCCTCACTTAAGTTTTGTTAAATGGTTGAGACAAAAAGAAAAAGAAAAATAGAAACAATATATTTAGAATTAGTTGTGTTTTAGTCTCTAAGAGTGAATTTGACTTTAATATTCAAAACTTTAAAAGGTAAAAATAATTTTTGTCCCAATAATTTGAAAAACATGCAATTTTTAACTTCGTAAATGTAAACTTTAGGAACTAAAAACAGTTTTGAAAATTCACTATAATTTTAAAATTTGATATTTAGTAACTAAACATAGTAAAAAAGAATTAAGGCACACCAATTAGAAAAATGAATAAAACCAAAATTTTAAGTACTACCAAGTCTTAGTACCTTCATCTCTAAATATATGTTTTTGTTAATGAAGTCTTCTATTCATTCATACTTGACAAAATCATCTAGCGCTTTTTTGTGTGTATCACAACTCTTTTGTTCTTTATTATACAAGCATCGATTACAATTTTCTTGATCTTGAGTTATGTACTTTAATTTTCAACTTTCATCTTATTAAGATCTTGTGTTTTTCTTGTGATTAAACATTGTCATTTTCTTTCGTATAACACCTATTTCGCACCAGGTAGCTAACATAGAGGATTCAAAATTTTCTTATTTTTTATGACAAAAAATTTGGGTGTCAATGGCAAAACTAAGAGATTACTAAAGTGTCTATGAAAGTTTAACTCATTTTTTTTTGTCTTAATATCACTAGAGTGGTATTGTTGTAATGATTTTATGATATGAAATTCAGAGGTCAATATAATTTTGACTTTTCTTTGTAATTTTAATTATGTTTTTAATTAAGTTTAATAGTTATTAAATCTCCATGTGGAAAATAATGATGCATGTGGAGGAATTAATAATAATGGTAGCACTAGTAGATATTAAATACTTAGTGAGAACATTTATAAAATTTAGGGAGTAATGATGTACTTGTAATGCAATCATATATATGATTTTTTATAGAATATTGAGTTTTTTGTTTGTGAGAATTTTTTGAAATTTTGAGTTATAAAAACTCAAAATTGATATTATTAGTGTAATTTTTGACAATCAATTTCATTTCATGACTTATCACTCACATTTTCATATTTTTTTAATATAATGTTAATATCATTTTTCAAATTGAATATAAAAATGGTTTTTGTTAATTTTCTATTAATTTTATGAGTGTCAATGGTTACCAAGAAGTATTATTGAGATGTGACATAAATATTAAGTTAGGTGATTTGATGAAATATTTAAACTCCAATTATACACAGAGTCTGATAGACAAAGTTATCATATGGTGAAAAAAAAAATTGATTGAGGTTTCATACATTAAATTAAAGAAAAGAGTCATCAATATTCAACTAGAAATGTAGAAATCAACTTGTTGCTATATTTTTGAAAGCAATTTGTGGTTATTTATTTTATGAGAATTTTTTTATGTGACCTTTATAAACAATTGTTGAAATTATTTGTATTTGATTGCATCATGTGTTAATTTAAACATTTGCTTACTATTTTTGTTTAAGTTTAATTTCGTAATTATGTTATGATTGCATTTTAAGATTAGAATAGATGAACTTGAATGTAGTAGAGATAGAGAAAATTAATGATCATTTTAATTAGTTATGAATGGTTTGTTTTTAAATAAAAAAAAATGTTATATTTGTAAGTTATGTACCTCAACTTAGAATATTGTTAACAATGAATTCAAGATGCTAAATGTACAATCATAATTGCTATAAAATCAATTAAATAATCAAATCAACAAAATTATATTTTTTTGTGTATGCAATACTTGTATTTTAGGAATAACATTTCTAATTTATGCTTTACCAAGTTAAAATGCTCAAAATTATAAAGACACACCTTGATTGAAGAGATAAGTTGATAAAATTCTTTGCTCTTGCGTCTCTTCTTGGTTGATCTCTCTTCATCTTCATTAATATTATCACACAAGTCACCATGTTCCTCCATTGTTGCTTTTCCTTTTCCTTTGTTTCTAGTGTCATGGTTGATTGAATTGTCTTTCCTTTGTGATTCCAATTCTAGTTCTCTTTCTCTTTCTTGTCTCTTCTTTTCCTCTAAAGCAATAATTCTACTACTTCTTCTTTTGTCTCTATATTCTATTTCATCTTCTGATCTCATTTGTTTTCCTTTAACCCCTTTATGCATAACACATACATTTAAAAGGTTAAACTTTGCATTCTACATTCTATTTATGTCATTGACTTTGAAGATGTTATTTTTTTTTTCTTTAATTAATTTTGATATAAAAAATTGAAATGTGTGAATTCAATTTATCTTTAATTGTGTTTCTTTAAAAATTGATTTGTTATAATTATTTCACATATTATTTTCCATATTTTCATTTAAACAGGTAAAGCTAATAATAATGTCACATAACATGTATTAATTTCAATCAAGAAATACGATGAATGTACTATTTAACAAGGTAAGAGAATAAAAGTGGGTATGATCAATTTCATTGTGTAATGTAAAAAAAGATTTAAGAAAAGTTATAAGTAACAATAAAGAGTTTATAATATGTAGGTGCCTATATTTTTATTCATTTCAATGAAATTGTTAAATGAAAAAAAAATCATTCAAAATTTTCAAACACTAAAATTATGTTTGAACAATTTTGTTAGCTTATATAAAGTGTTGTGTTGTAGAATAGTGCATGTATATGAGCACATGATATTATATACATGCACACAAGTAGACATATCTCTCAGTCATCTTTCTATATTTCTGACTCCATCCTTCATCTATCTGAAGATCATAAATCATAGGAAAAATTCTTGTGGAAAACTCTGCACATTCAACCGATCAGAATGTATACATTTACTCAAGCTCAATCAATCACATTATACCACACAAACACAATCATACATATACCATTACTAAAATTATTTATAAAATAATTAATTTTTAAAATAACTAAGTTCACTTTTTGCTATTTTTTGAAGTCTATGAACATTTTAAAGTGCATGTGGCCTCCGATCCAATGGACATGACTCAAAATAGTTTAAAGTGAATTTTTATTTGTCTTTGATCATAAAGATGTTCTCAAATCTCCAATTTTGGGTTTTATTATGTAATTAGGGTATCATGTGAGAACTAGAAACTTTAGTAATTTTATATGTATGATTTTGCTTGTGTGGTATAATGTGATTGATTGAGCTTGAGTAAATGTATACATTTGGTTTGATTAAAACTAAAATTTGTGTTTGGTTGGTTTGTGAAATATTGAAATAATGTATGAGTTTGTTGTATGATAGATAAATCTCCTTTTGGGTGTATCAAATTGGTTAATAGATGCTTCCTAAGCATAATTGGAGTTAAATTATACCCATTTGTTGTAAGAAAGGAGTAAATTAGCAGAATGTGATTATGCCATAAAATTATTGGGTTGAACTATTTTATCTTATGTGTGAATGTGTTGCATGAATGTGATTATTTCACTCAACTAAAGTCTAGTGATTTAAAATTAAAAAAGAATTATTTAAAATTTGAGCTAAACTCAAGCTAAATTAGTTTTCAGTAGGTTACAACTCAAGTTTGATTGAGCTCAATTTAACACCTTCTTAGTCCTACAAATTGGTAATATAAGTTATGACATTGGTCAAAATAAATTTGGGAAATAAATAAAGAATGCCCAATTATAAAATGATACATCTATCACTTCAATTACATATTTACCAAAGGATAATGCGTTCATGATTAGTTGTTTCAATGTAAACCAATTTGTGTATTTTGTTAAAACCAATCAATGTAAAGTTTTCTTTTACAACTTAATTAACCCTGTGAATATTTTTTAATTTAAGAATTATTGAATTACAAAACAAAAAATATATAAGACTATAAAATTACACAACATTATTTTCTATACTAATATGAACTTGGGTTGATTAGGGTTCTATGAAATTACTAAAGATAATAAAATTAATAAATCTAAATGGTAGTTTAAATTACTAAAAAAAATCATTTTGATGAGATTTGAAATAAATCAATTGACTTACTAATCACTAAGTGAATTCAAACTTTTAGTCATCACCGTGTTAGCGACATAAAAAGTCACATGAAATGAGAGAAGGTTATGGTATGAAGGAATTGATGTTAATCCAAATTAAGTCATTCAAGAACACATTGAAAAGAAATTAATCACTAACTCAATTCAAGAACATATTGAAAGGAGATCAAGTGAGAAGTTGATTAAACATGAGAGTGAAGGATACATAAAAAAAAAAAAAAAACAAAAATGTTTTTTGCTCCTCAAATTTTAGTGAAAAATAAAATTAGTTTCTTTTTGAAATTTTTGACTAATTTAGTCATTTATCTTTATAAATGCGTAGATTTAGTCTTCTAACCAGATTTTATTAAGTTTATATGACATTTCAAGCGCATTTCATGATATATTAAAGTTGTTAACATTGTTTGACATGTTTTCACTTCAATGTTAACTCCCGTATGATTATGAAATGTGTTTGAAACGTGAAATAAACATAACAAAATTTAGTTAAAATGTTCAGATTCACATATTTCTAAAGTTAGAGGACTAAATTAGGTCAAAGTTTCGAAAATTGACTAATTCCAATTTTCACTAAGAGTTAAAGGACCAAAAATATATTTAAAAAAAATAATTAGGAATGTGATTCAAGAGAACTTTAAACAAGTCTAATCATGGACATAGTTCATGTTGGGAGACAAAATGAAACCATGGTAAATGGTCACAAAATAAATAACTCAACCATGAATTATATATGTTATTCATTGATGAAAAATTGGTCAAAGGAACATACCTAAACAGTGAAACGACATCAACCTGTGTAAAAATTTGAACAAGAAAGTTCATGAGTTCTCCCATAAAGAGTTGTATCACTAATCTACAAGACACAAAAAATGGTAAAATGGAAACATTCATAAAAAAAAAGTTAGAAGAAGAAACCTCTTCAAAGCTAGAGATTTTCCAAGTTCTGCAAAGTCTTTGTCTCCACTAAAGACTCTAGGATATTATCACATTTAGCTGCTAACATATGAACATTGGAAAATGCACAAGTTTATTAACAAACTGTAACGTAAATTTCACACATGGTCAATAATTAAATGCTTCATTGAATATTGTGTCAAAAACATTTACATTTAATTTCTAGAAAACTTTCTTAATTTTTTTATGTTAATATCATAAAATTAAATGAATTATGATAAAAAAAATATAAAATATTTAATATAAGACGTTTTGTTTGATTTTGTTAAAAGTCAATCATTCTCACATGTAAGACCAAAAACACATAAGAGAGCCCCACAAACACAAATATTTGCTTAAACTTAAATATTTGAAGCAAATGTATCATTCTATAACAATTAAATTTCAACTTTTAACAACAAAATACGTATGTTTTCAATTCTAGTTAAAAAAAATAGCTTAGAACAAACTAATAATTTACGGATTTACTATTAAGATAGTTTAGTAATGATAATTTTAGTAACTAACATTTTTTTGTTGTAAAATATTCGTCTATAATAATTTAGTAAAATAAGTATTTTTTTTTTGTCTTTTTAAATAATTAATTCAATTTTGCTTCTCTCAATATTCACGTTCTCAACTAAATCCTTTTACTATTTAAGATTTTTTTTTTGTATTTTCTTTATTTGTTTTAATAATTTTATTAAATAGTAAGAGATATTCTTGTAACATATAAATTAATAAAATCAATAATAATTATTATAATCAACAATAATTTCTAACGCTATAAATACACAAAATAGTAATATATGATATAATCAATAATAATTCAATCACAAAAATGACAACAAACAATGAATATACACCATATTATTTCTAACGCTATAAAATTAATATTTTGCGAACATAATATCTTTCAGAAAACTTATTAGATAATTTGTATTATTGAATTCAAAATCTTACTTGATATAAAATTGAGTTTAGTATTACTTGAAGTAACAATTTGATAATATATAATAAAGTGAACTAGAATTGGTTGGTATCGATATTCAACTTTCCAATAGTTTCACATGATGGTATGTGATTAAATTTAATGAACTTGATTGCTTTTAATGAAGAGTTAATTTTCTATACCAGTGTTATTTATTATAAAATTTTGATAAACTAATATTAATTATAATATTAAGTATTATATTAATGCTTGTAAGTATTATATTAATGCTAATACTGAATGAATAAATTAATTACTTTCAAATATATTCATGAATAATAGTAATTAGAAGTAATGATTTCATAAATGCAAAGTTAATTTTATAACATTTCATTTTAACTAATAAATAAATATACAAATTAAAATAAATAAAAATTAAGTGATTAATTTACAAAAAGAAGAATTATTTACTACAAAAAAATAATAAAATTTATATTTAATTTTTCATATATTTAAAATAAAAATAATATTCATTCATGAATTAAAGGCAATACCTCACATGTAGAACCAAATTAACTATCTACAGACGGGTTTATATATTTATTTCGAGTTAAATATGTTTTTAGTCTCTTAACTTTCAATTAAAATTGGAATTAATTTCAAATATTATCATAAAGGACAATGATATTTTGACTACTCAATTTTGACAACTTTATCTTACAACATGATGTGTCATCTTCTAAGTGGTTTTGAAATATTAAGAATGAAAAAATGGAGAAATGGATAACCATTTAGAAAATGCTACCTAAGGTTGTAAGATAAAGTTGTTAAAATTTAGTAGTCAAAAAATCATTTTCCTATCAGGATAGGACAATATCATAAAACACGCTTGAAACATTAGATAAACTTAATAAAAATTGGTGAAAATGACTAAATTCACGCACTTCTAAAGGTGGAAGATTAAATTAGTTAAAAAAATTTAAAACCAAATATTATCATGAAACACACTTGAAACACTAGATAAACTTAATAAAATTTGGTTAAAAGGACTAAATTCATGCATTTCTAAAGATGAAAAACTAAATTGGTCAAAAATTTCAAAGAATGACTAATTCCAAATTTCACTGAAATTTGAGGGATCAAAAACATATTTAACCCTATTTAGTTCATATGGTGGTTATAGTGGTTTTAGATATATATGACTTTGGTCTTACACATATAAGGCATTTGACATTACTTTTAACCCAAAATCTTAAGGTTATTGGGTTATAGACCTTTCATTTTATATCGCGTTTAACTTTGTTTTTTCTATCCAATGTGAAACTTTGACTCACACTTGGACTATTCCTTAACAATCTCCCCTCAAGGACAATAAAGTTTATGAGTCTTTCATCTTATATAATGTTTAACTTTACTTTTTTATCAAATGTAAAACTTTGACTCACACTTGTACTATTTCTGACATCTACTTAGTTAATAATTTTGTCAAAGGTACAAATACTATATCTAATTTGAGAGCTAAGTATTTGTTTTTTCTTAACCTTTAATTTTTGAATATCAAAAGTCAATTTTATTCAAGTTTTTGAAAGTACTAAAACGAAATTTCAAATTTTAGTTACATGTAAGAAATTATTTATCATTTCACATAATTCTAATCAGTTACTTCATTTTCTTTTTTTCAAAAGACAAAGTTTATATGACATGTCCTACATATTTTAAATTTGAGGATCCCATTATACTTATAATATGAATCGAAAAAACGTGACTAAGATATAAGAAAAAAATAACTAAGATAACTCTCAATTTCACTTCACCCATATATGATCACAATCTCTAACATAATCATTGCACCATGATTACTAACATACCTTGTTACCATCTAATAAATCTTGTAACATCAATTCGTATGAAAATTATAAAAAAAAAATCACGTTTGCTTATAATAAAGAAGAAGAACATCATCAACAGAGAACATTCAAAAGAATATAAAGCAAAATTAAGATAGAGAACGCACCTTTTGGATTATGCAGCAGTGAAGAAACACTACCAATAAAGAACAAAGAGTCCAAAAGGAAGAGAGAAAATGTATATATAAAAGATGTTTCAAAAAAGTTTGTGAATTAAAAGAAAATAAAGGATGATTTAGTAAAATCTATCATTTTGCATTCATAAGTGAAACTTTTCCCTATATGAAGTGAAAATAAAACTTTTACCTTTTAATCATATAAGTTCAATTTTTATAAGTTGAGTATTTTTTTTTTAATTCTCAATCAAATAAAAATAACTAGAGATACTAATGAAAACAGGTGTACTATCGGCTTATGTTTACATTTTTTTATTATGGTATTTTATTTTAATAACTTAAAATGTCATATTTATATTAATTCATAAATTTATTTAAATGCATCATTGATATTATTATTTTCTTTATTTGATGCGTGTAATCTATAATTTGAATGAAAAGAGAAATATAAATTACTAATTTTGTAAGGAAGTAAAAGAAAAGAAAATAAGATTAACTTTATTTTTCTAGAATAGTTGAAAAGTGTGTAGTTATCATCTGGCTTAGTTTATATAACTTTTTTTCTTCATGTATGCATTCCATATATAACATAACTCGAAATGTAAAATTATAATTTTACCTTTAATTATTTTAAAATTAATTATTTTATAAATAATTTATTTTTAAACATTATTTTAAAAATTTCTTTTGTCTTAAATTATTATTTAAAAAATGTGACACATTTTATTTTTTTAATTTTACATTTAATAATTATTTTAAAAATTAATTATATATTTATTATTAATCTTAACTTAAATTTTTAAAAAATAAAAAAATCAAATCATTGTCGCGCGCGCCTGTGTGTTCATATATATATATATATATATTATGCACACACATTATAAATAGTTTTGATGATTAAATTTTAATTTTGGTCTCTCTTCTATTTTTTAGTCTTTATCTTTTAAAATTTACAATTTTGATTCCATCTTCAATTTTTAAAAAATTACATTTTAATTTAATTAAATGTTATACCTGACTAATATATTTAAAATACCATTGAGAAATAATATAATTAATTAAAATATAAAAAATAATTAAATTATTTAATGTGATTATTAAATATATAATTAAAGCATCTAATTACAATTATTATTTATAATATATATTGTATTGTTAATTAAATATAATTACTAAATTATTGAATAATATACATTTGAGAAAACAGATTATTAATGATCTACGACTTCTTTTTAAAAGTCAATATTATATAAAGGTGCATCCACATTTATAGTAAAATTTACATAATTCTTTTATATAAATGAAGAAACTCAAATCACAGTGCGAAGGGAATACTTTAATTGATTGGATTTAGAGGAAGCCTTGTCCCTAAAGTATTGAAACTGGGCTAATTTGGTCACCACACAAGTTCCTTTTTTTTATCCTTGAATTTATTAAATATTATGTATTATATATGATTTACAATTCTTAATTATGTGATTTTTATTTTTATATACCATGTTTTGTTAAATATATAAATAAATTATAAAAGTTATTTTTTACTGTAAAAAATAATTATTTCAATTTAAGGTGTATTAACATGTTTAACTCACTAACCATTAAACAGATATTTTTAAGACTAAATGATAGATAAGCTAGACATGACTGAATTTTAAGATGGACTAAATCGAATTAATCTCTTTTCAAAGGATTCTTGTCCCTTTGCAAGGGTTAGTGAAACTAACTGTCTTAAAGCAAATTTGTAGTGAGAGTTATATTAAAGTAACTGTATATTTTAAAATGTACAATTAATGAATTCAATGTAATTATTAAATATATGATTAATTATTTTTTTGCAATTATTATATAAGTTATATTCATTTTAATTAATAAACATGAATCAAACAAAAATTATTAAGTGATATTTAATTTATAATTTATTAGTTTAGGTATCAAAAGTTTTAAAACTTAAATATATTAATGTTAGTAAAAGTGAACTTTTATTTTTATTTTTTATTTCTTTAAAATTTGAAATAATTAATTTTATTTTTATAAAAATCTCAATTATAATGTCCTATAAATATATTAATTAGTACTATAAGAAAAATATATAGAGGAATCTACCCTATATAAGCATATAAATAATATATTTATGACTTCATATCGTAAAATCCTTACAAGAATACATATAATAAATTAGGACAAGTCGTCATTATCTATTTTTACCGTTTTTTAGAAATATAAAAAATTATATTTTATTAAGACTATTTTACTTATATAATAGTTATGAAATGGTAGTCAAATATTTTCAAGTTACCCTTCTTCAATAAATTATTATATTATTAAGACTATGATATTTTGACAATTTTTTTTTACAAAATTTACTTTTCAACGTACTAAACATTTTTCTTCTTTTTCTAAGTCACATAAAATCTTTCATTCATCTATTAGAGTGTTGTGACTTGTGTATTATCAAAAGTTTGTTAACAAAACTTTGTTAAAATATAATTCTCCGTATATTATTATGTAGCATCACCTCAGTCACTTTTTTATTTTCATCTCCCTTTTTTTGTTTAGTTGATTCTTTATATCTCATTTCTTTTATAATATAGTCACACCTTTTGATAGCTTACAAACTTAAAAATATTTATATTCGATCATATCTTTAAATAGAAGAAATTTTTATTTATTTTATAAATTATTTTTTCTTATTTTCCTTATGATATTGTCATCAATATTTGTGGGATCGATCGAGAAAAATATTCTCCCAACAACTTCTTTTATCATATAGTGCAATTCTTGTGACGTTGGGATATATTGTTCCAAAATCATAAGTGTGAAATCAAACTTTATGCACCACACGTTTCTCTTTATGCACTTCATTTTCGTGTGTAGTTTTTCTCATTACACCCACATAGTCACTTATGCACTTCCATTTTCTATTTTCAATTTTACTAATTTCTAATTAAATCTCATATTTCAATCACATAATTTTCTAAAATAATAAAAGTATTTTAAATTAAAAAAAAATTTAAAAAAATTGATAAAAATAAGAATAAATGAAAATTTAAAATTATCTTATTTATTTTTTCTTTTAGTGTCTAATCGACCGCTCGCATCGCATGATACTTCTTCTTCAAAATACAAAAATTATAAAAATAATTTTGGTGTCTAATCGACTGCTCACATCCCACGACACTCTTTTTGAAAATGAGAAATCATATAAATGTTTTGATGTCTAATCGACCGCTCGCGTCGCACGGTACTCATTTTTAAAAATAAAATATGAGAAATGTTTTTGGTGTCAACTCAGCCGACACGTCGCATGACATTCATTTTACAAAAATGTCAAAAGACAACTTCCAAAAATTAAAAAATTTGATCCATCTTTTTTTGAAAAGAACTACGTATGATCTCTCATTTTTTAATGAGAATACGTATGACTAAGCGTCCTTTTCACTGAAAAAAATATATTTGTTCAATTTATTTTCTTTTTTTTTGGAAAAATAAATATTATAAAATAAATACATATATTTTGCAAGTTTAATTAAAGGTACCGTCTTTTGACGGGCGTTGTAGAGTGCTAATAACTTCCCTGTATGTAAGCGACTCCCGGGCCCTAAATTTGATTTTCGTAGACTTTATTTTATTTTTATGGTTTTTCGCAATAAACTATGGTGACGACTTTAAATCTTGTTTTTCTAAATGAATTTTTTTTTTAGTTCGTCATCCCGTCACGATTTAGGTTGCAACAAAAATTACATATGTGAAATCACTTATTGATATGTGTTTTAGTTTTAAGAGAAGTAGACTTAATTTTAAGAGAAGTATAGGAGAACATTAGGAGATGTGAAATTACTTATTGATATGTGTTTTAGTTTTAAGAGAAGTAGACTTAATTTTAAGATTAAGAGAAGTATAGGAGAATATGAGAGTATTTTAAATTAGAAGGTTAGAACTTATTTTTGATTAGTTTAAAGAGTTGGAGAATTTAAGGAGGAAATAAGTAGGTTAGAACTTACTTGATTATTACTCGTAAAACTAGCTTTCAGTTTGTTAAAATTAAAAATAAAACTAATTATAATTTAAAAAGACTTGAATTCTCTTTCAAACCTATAACTTTGTCGAATTTTAATTATAGAGTTAGTTTTTCAAATTTTTTTAATGAGAGTTCATTAATATATCACTTACTTGCTGATAAAAGATGTTATATGTTTATAAATAGTATATCATTAATTAATTCTTTTTACAATATATTAATTTGTTAAATTCAACAAAAACTTTATTATTTTAATGAATATCTTAATATTTTTCATTAAATATGGACATAAGCCCTGTGGGAAAGCAACTGTACGCGGAACACGGATTTGTATAGATGTACGAAATAAAAAAAATTATGCTTTACTCTTATTACTTCTCTATGCACCAAGAACAAACTTATATTAATTAAGTTTAAACACCTTATTATTTATTTCTTAAATTTAATTTATATTTTGTAATTTTCATAGTTGAAAATACTTGCTTTAGTCACTGAATATTCAGGTATATCTTTATATTCATCCAAAATATTAAAGTTCGAAGGAAAAAACTAAAAAGAAAATTTATAAATTAAAATATCAATTTTAGATTAATAAAATATAATGAAATAAAATAAATTTAATTAATTTTTGAGTAAATTTTATTTATTTTTAACTAATTTTTATATTTCTCAATTAAATAATTTTTTTTTTCATTATTACGAAGATATAATTGCTATCTTATTCTATTGAGGTCCCAGGACACTTGTTGAGAGGTCCCTGGTCACTTACTTAGAGGTCCTTGATCACTTGTTGAGAAGTCCTTGATCACTTGTTGAGAAGTCTCTGATCACGTGTTAAGAGGTCCATGGTCACTCGTTGAGAGGTCCCTGGTCACTTGTTGAGAGGTCCTTGTTCACTGTTGAGAGGTCCCTGATCACTTGCTTAGAGATCTCTGGTCACTTGCTACAAGGTTCCTGGTGTTTTTGATCACTTGCTGAGAGGTTTATAGTCACCTCTTGAGACGTCCATGGACACTTGCTGAGAGGTCCCTAGGCACTTGTTGAGAGGTCCCTGGTCACTTGTTGAGAGGTCTCTGGTCACTTGCTGAGAGGTCTCTGGTCACTTGCTGAGAGGTCTCTGGTATTTGATTAGAGGTCATTGGTCACTTGCTGAGAGGTTGTTGGTCACTTATTGAGAGGTCCATGGACAATTGTTGAGAGGTCCCTAGACACTTGCTGAGAGGTCCCTGGTCACCTGTATAGAGGTCCCTGGACACTTGTTGAGAGACAGTGATGGATCTTCGGCCAATATTTTGGGGATGCCAAAATTTTGGTTAAATTACTCTTTTGGTCAATTTTTTCATCCAAAAAATTGAAGTTGGTCCTCTATATTTTTAGTCTTAATTTGGTCCCAATTTTTTAAAAATTGATGCAATTTAATCCTTTTTGTTAAATTTCTTGAAGTGGAGCAAAGATTTTTCATCAAAATTGACATTAGGATTATATCAATTACTCCAACAAAAGAAACCGTCCTTATTCACAACTTCAATTTTGATGAAAAAAACTTAATCTGATTCAAGAAATTTAACAAAAGAAGGGCCAAATTGCATTATTTTTTCAAAAATCGGGACCAAATTGAGACTAAAAAAAGTGGAGGACCAACTTGATATTTTGAAAAAAAAA
>Ga0214543_1007237_pt1 | contig 19205 bp, 6 predicted proteins | sample CNSS2metaG_FD_160094 | JGI IMG/M metagenome (GOLD analysis project Ga0214543, IMG submission 160094) | Root nodule microbial communities from cowpea collected in UCLA plant growth center, Los Angeles, California, USA - CNSS2 | ecosystem: Host-associated > Plants > Roots > Nodule | place: USA...
TAGAAGAAATTATATATATATATATATATATATATATATATATATATATATATATATTGTTTAGATTAGAGAGATGAGAGAAGGGGAAAGAAATGATTTGAGGGTGATTGAAGTGTTCATCTGTAAGGATTCAAAAGAGAGGAAAATGAAGGAATAACAAAATTCTATTATTTTTTTATCCTCTCTCATATGTAAAGATTTGAAGATGATTTGTATAAGATTATCGTAATATCTTTGATTATTTTTCATTTTCTTAATTCAAGTTGATTCACATGTTTTCTTACTTCTGTCCATTTCAAATAGTCACTACAAAAAGTTCAATAAGTAAATATATTGTATTATTATTATTATTATTATACATTTTTTTAATTTACATTTCAATAATTTTTATAAAATAAATCTAACTCATCTAAATATAATCTTAAATTACTGTCAACATCAATGACAAATTGATAATCTTATTTTTTTTCGATTAAACTTAATTTTTAATCTATCACATCAATTAACCCACTCACAAACTTTCATTAAATTTACTTTTAATTTCACTCACTTTTACCTCTTCAAATCTCTTGGGTGTGTTTGGATTTGGGAGAAGATTTGAGGGTGAGTGGATGGATTTGAGGGGATAAAGAAGAGATTTTGATGTTGTTTGAATTAAGAGAAAGATTATGTGATTTGAGTGAATTTGATATTATAGTTTGTGAATGATGTAATGAGTCTGATAAATTAAAAAAATGTTTTAATAAATAAATTTAAATGATTATCATTTTGCTTTTGAAAATAAATGTGATATAAATTTAAATATAAATAGTAAAAATTATATTAAAATAAAATTTAAAATTTAAAAGTATAATTTATTATTATAACTATTATAATAATAATAATTATTATTATTACAATGTGTAGGTGCAGGAAACTTTTCTTTCAAAAGTAGAAAAGGGATTATTTTGTCATTTCATAGTGCATGTAGAGTGCATTCTTGCAAATCCTGACACTTATAGGATGAGAATATGTTACATTATTTAAATTCATCTATTCACATACCTTTAAATGTACTAAAACAAACACAATGTGTTTGTTTCTACATGTTTATTGTATAAGAAGATGAATTTGTAAATGATCATTATGTTTGTAATAGTGCATTTAGGGCATGTTTATTTGAGGTAAATATTGTTCACATAGATGAGATGATGGATTGTGAGGTGATTAATTTGTTTAATTTAATGGATTTAAGGGAAGGGGAAAAGAAGGAATAAAATAATTAATTTATATTCTCATTCTCTCTTATACGAAGATTTGAATGTGATATTAGACACATTATAATTATGCCTTCCATTAACTTTTTTCTGTTTTTTTTTTGTTTTTTTTTTTTTTTGAAGTAATTCCATGAAGCTTAAAGTGTTGCTACCATTTTATACTGCAGTATAGGTTAACTTTTAAAAAATGTTTAAAATTTAAAAGTTATTATGAGAAAATAAAGTTAAAAAAATAATTATTAATTTTATGTTTTTTTATCATAATATTTTATTATTAAAATATGTTATTTTAATTTATTCATTTAAATATTTTTCTACAATAATTCAAATTCATCTCATTGTAAATTTACACAACTTTTCAAATTAAAGATAATTTAATAATTTGATTTTTTTTCATTAAACTTAATTTTTAATTTTTCAAATCAATCAAATCTATAAAAATTTTTATTTCTAAATCCCCTCGTTTTTATCTCTAAATTTCTTTAAATAAACAACAAAAATTTCATCCTTTAATTAATTCAAATTTATCATTTTCTTCTTCCTCGAATCAACTGCCTCATGTAAATACGCTTTTAAAATAAAGAACATAAACTTAAACCTTGAATTAATTTTCTCCCAAATCTCCCGATTCGATCTTCATTGATCTCCTAACATATCTGTGTTAGGAAGTAATGATTTAATTCAATGAACTGGTTATGTTGAATCTGGTAAAAAGCAGGAATAACAAAAAAGTTGATATTAAAACATAGAACACAGGTCATAATCGAGAAGCTGAAAAGTCAAAACCTTGACGTATATCTGTAAGGCATTTGTGACATTGCAATCAAAGTACACTTGTCCCATTTTAAGCCAATTGCTTTAGTGAATATGTGGCATCCAGCTGTAAATTCTCCTTCAAGAATCATGTGCATTAATTACAATATACAACACCTGCCATTCACTTATTGGATATGGGTTTTCAATAAAACAAAACAAAACCAAATTAGATATAACTTTTTTTCTTATTACTTTATATCTATTAAAATATTTCCTTTATAAAATTGTTTTAGTGTCGATTGTATTTTTATTAGTATAATTTATTTTATTATTTTATTCTTTATGTTTTGTAATTATTTTTAGTTTTAATTAATTATTAACTATTAGAAAAAGTTATGTATCATCAAATTATTAAAACCATATATTTTATGATTATCTTTTACGAGCATATCTTTTAATAAATTTAATAATATTTTTTTAATAATTATGATAAGAATTATTTATATTTTATTTTTTATTATAATAAAAATAGTGGACACCTATACCTGTCATATATTTTCTCTAACTTTAATTAAAATATACTAAATATTTATAATAAATATAGGTAAACATTTTTAAAATAAAACTCTGGAATAAAAATAGAATTAAGAAATGTTATTTTATAAAATATAACATTTTCCCAACCATATATTATATTCAAATACATTGTTTGATATAACTCTCGTAAAAAAATAAAAAATAACCATACATTTTACATTTAACCTTTGAAACAATTCATGAAAAACTCAAATAATAAAATTAACGAGCAAATGCTATTAGTCATAAATTTCGGGCTTGATAAGAGTCAAGTCGATTTAAAACAACAATTCAATCAAATATGTCAAGTCAATTTAAAGCAATAATTTAATCAAATTTGCAATCTCACAATTCATTCCAAAATCTTTATTACAATGTACTCGCGATACATTATTACGATATTAAAGTGTCTAAATATAAATAAAATTAGTATTTCCTACTCAAAACATAAACATTTTACAAAAGTGTTTTTTCTTTTAATTTTATTTTGACTATAATGGTTACATCCATCATAACTAAATAATAATATATTTAAGATCTTATATTGACTAAAGATAAAATAAATTTTTAATATATATACGAGTACATATCTCACATTAGAAATTGATTTTGTAAGGTTTAGTTAAACTTAAAATTTACTTTTCAAAAACATTAAATTTGAACTTATCTTAACAAAATTTGTTATTTATTGAGTCTATTATGTCACCTACTATCGAACTATCCATTAATGTTTAATGTTTAATTTACGTTTGATATGTATATATACTTTGGTGTGAGAGGTATGTGTTGGAAATCTTACATCAATTAAAAATAAGACGAATTTACAATATATAAATTATTGCAAATATCGTCTTTCAAACGGATTGTGTAGGATTGAGTTAGTATTAAAATTTATTTATTAATATAATACAAATGAAAGTAAATTTTTTCTTACAAAAAATATTTTTTTTGTGAGATTCAATTAAATTTAAAGTTAATCTCTATCAAAATTTCTCTTAACTAAAACTAAACCCAATTATCAAATGATCTGTTGAAGGCAGGTAAAATCTACAAGAGACCAACTTTTTAATAAATTTTGATTATTTATGCACATTAAATGGTATAATAAAATTCACCAAAGTACTTATTATAAAAAACATGTGCAAAACATTTCGAGATACAAATCCTCACTGTTTTTGGCGAAAGAATATATTACTGTATGTACATGACAGCTAGAATTTCAATCGATCGACTTAAAGACGATTGTTGTCGAAACCGACTCCTTAAATTGTTCGGCCAGTATAAAGATAAGATTAGAAGGATGATTCATAAATTATCACATTAATTAAACAAAGTTAGAAAGTCATTGGATTGTAATTAAACCTCGTAAAAATTCATCAACAACATTATAAATAAAATATGTACCTGAAACATTTAATACTTTTGGACTATCTACGAACATTTATATAATTGCAAATATTCATATAAATATTTTATAGTTCTAATGCCTCTAAAATTACTGCCACATGAAAATATGATTATCGGTAATCACAGTTACAATAGAAATTAGATAGTGCGTTCATTTAAACATATATTTACGAATAATATATATATTTAATCTCATATAAGTTCACAGAAAAAAAACACAGTTTATAAATGCAAGATATGATGTTTTTAAAAATAAATATCCACGTAATAAAATCACTTTTGATTATTTACCTATAGAGTCGTTTGTCAAACATCACATACAACATCTAAAAATATCACATGGAAAACAAACATGTTTTTCCACAATGATATATATACTCTTATAACACCATTCATCAAACATCACATACTTGAAAATATCGTACGAAAATGAGCAGTGAGAATCAACAAAGAAAAAAATATAAAACAGAAATGTATCGTAAAATGAGAAATGGTAATAAGGGAGTCAAAATAATATACTTTAAATTTATATATTTAATTATTATAACTAATTAATAAAATAAAATTGAATATATAATTTATATAGTTGTAATTAAAAAATAAATCACACATAAAGAATCGTCTTTCTTCTGTCAGGTTTTGGAACTCATTAATAATTGAATTGGTATTAACATTTTTAGCTTTTTATTTTTTTCAATGTAAATAATCATATTATCGATAAGAAATTCATCTACCATTTTATTTTGCACAACGAAGTAGATGTTATTTAACTATCCTATTTTTGTCAAAGATTGATTTTTTTTCTTCTATTATTCTTTTTGTTAGGTTTTATAGAGGAGGAGATTTTACTGGAGAGATACAACACAAGACTTAAGTCTAACTACATAAAACATTGACACCACTCTCAACCTAAAACCTTAAGACAATGGGTTTATGGGTCTTTATTTTCATATAGTGTTCTACTTTCTCATTTTTAGTTAATGTGAGACTTAGACTCACACTTGGATTCCTAACACTTTTACTGATAGTTTTCTTTTTATCATTGTCAATATAATTCAAAAGCTTTCGCACATCCTGTCCGGCCTAGGGAAATCTAGCCGACCGATTATTGCTGTTATCACTAGGACAATCGGTATCCATGTCGAGTATGTCAGCTGAAAGATTAAAGGAACACTTAGATTAAAAAGATTATCTACAAATTACCATACTAAAGTTAAGACATTATTGGACTACTATTAGAATACATTATTCAACTATTAATAACCAACACGATAACAGGAATCACAATGAGAATTATCCTCACGTGTGAGCAGATAAAAATGTGATGAATCCATATATAGAGGCTGGTGCAATGAATTCAAATTTTATGTTTTTTAGTCATGGCTTTGGAATACACAAGCCTTCATAAATATGTTTAATTTTTTTAATTTATGTGATATAAGTAATGAAAAAAAAAATTCAGGTCAAAGCTTAAATCTAATAAATTTATAGAGTCCAAAAGTGCGGCTACTGAAGAGTGGTTAGATAATTACAGTGATTAAAGCACGCTGTATCGTGATTTTCTGCCCTTAAAAAAACACAGATTAGATCTCCTCTTTGCATCTAACGTCCACCTTTTGACGCATGCATGCACCAAATACATCAAATTACCTAAATAAAATAATTCACGAGAGTGTAACATAAGCCATAAATTATAGTTATTTTAGGGTTACTTAATGATTATCGGTTCGTAATCTAAAACAATTTTTTTTTTTACTACAATTGAAATCGTAGTTTATTATTAGTTACAAAATTTTCAATAATTGTAGTTTATTATTATTATTTATAGGCTACAATTATCCTAATAACTGTATATATAGATCACAGTTCTACCAATGGTTGTAGCTTATTATAAATAGACAAAAAATAGATAACCTTAAGCAGCATATGAGCTTTTGTAATCTTATCGTTGATATGCCTTTTAACATATTATATCCGGTATAAAATAAAATAAAAATACATTAATTAGGATTTGCTTATATAAAAAAATAAACTACATAAATTCTCATATATTAAATCTCAAATAGAAAACTAAAGTTTACATGTAACAACAACTTAATCTCAACTTCAAACAAACTAAATTTGTGCATATAATAAATTAATTATAGAAGAAATTATATATATATATATATATATATATATATATATATATATATATATATATTTGACAAAACTATTATTGAAAATTACGGCGTTTATGTTTAACAAAACTATATTGAAAAATAAGCGTCGATAACTTGACACTACTTAAATTTTAACTTTACTAATTTAATCAAAAACATTGCACCAGTCTAACAAAAGTAAATTATGATTTTTGAAAATAAAAAAGTAGAATGTCACATGCGTTCATCGCAACTAAATGAGAATTAATCTTTCATGTTATCACAAGATTAATGATGTTTATGGGAATTTGAAGAAATCTTTTAATAATTATGTAGACATTAGAATACTTTAACTAACATTATATGAAAATGTAACAAGTTTACCCTATATGGAGGTTTAATTTTATGATTTGTCTTAAAAAATGACCACCTTTATCCGTAATCTACTTTGGACGAATACACAGTATGATAAAGTGGATCGATCTTATCATCAAATTCAACTACTCCACAAAAGTAATAAGATATTAATCCCTCTGCACCACCTTTATTAAAGTTATAACCATTTCATTTCAACCTTGTTCATAATAAATAAAACCTTTCGTCTCCAACTTGTGTTTCTCTAGCTTTTCTTGTTACTGCAGAAGGATACAACAACCCTAAAAGAAAACAACATTCTCCAAACACTGAAAATGAGTCACGATCAAAACCAGCCTCAAGGTAATAACATGCACATTAATTTCTCTTGAAATCAACTATTTTGAAGTTGTGCAGTGTTATTGTAATACATGTTGTGTTTGGTTGGGTTTGTGTGTAGCAAATGAGTCAAAGGGCAGTGCACCAGGTCCTTATCAAGTTCCCCCACCTCCACCTGTAATAATTATGGAGGATGAGGTTGAAGAAACCAAATTCAAGGGTGATGGCTTTTGGAGAGGATGGTAACTTCATCGTTCATATATTCTTAATTTATTTACCTGTTTGAGAATTTAACAGTGAAATTTGACTAAATTATTAGTGTTAATTTTTACACAAACCATGAATGTAGTTAAAGTCAGAGTACTCATCATGGGATCACTTTTCCCACCTGAGTTACATTTTACACATTCATCATATATTCTGGAATAAAGTAAAACAGTTTCAGTAATGGATATTTCAATAGTATTATAAGGCAATAATTAGAGGTGATGGTTAGTGTAAAACATGTTTTTAAAATCTTTCTTATGAGTCTTCGTCATGACGGAGTCAGACACCGTTGGTTGACGGAGACTGATGTTAACCACGATTCTGCTAATGCTGAGAATGGAGGACGTTGAAACAGAGTTTCTTGAGTCAGGACCTTGTGTCGTTTGTAGAATGTTTTCCTAGACTTAGGATTTTTTAATTTTTTTTAGATAAATTACATTTATAATCTTATAAAAGATAAGTAAACAAATAAAATGATATGTAAAATAATTTCAAATATAAATGAATAAATGGAGACATATAAAGAAAATTTTAAAACATGCTTTAAACAGGAAAAATCATTAACAATTACCTAAATTAAATTAGATATCACAAAGTTAATCATATGTACTCGTCTGATAAAGTATTTATTGTTGGATAATAATCTCACGATAACTATTTGTAATATAAAATATGCGAATGTTGTTTTATAAAAAAATACAAAAAAAATATAAATATATATTTTAAAATTATATAGATGAAACATGATGAGTGCAATTTCGTTATAAATTTAATTATTTCATTCGAATATATATTGCTTATATTTATTTTATTTAATTATCAACTGAGTTAAAAGTTTGTGACTAATATATGTTTATTTTATTTAATTTGTTTGCAGTTGTGCTGGAATTTGTTGCTATTGTTGTTTGGACATTTGCTTCTGAGATATCGGGAATACTATGCATATAGTGTATTATATATCTGAATAAAAGTATATGTTTATGCGTGTAATATTATAAAGTTTCAGTCTCTATGGAATCTGCATGTATAATTAAACTAAACTTTATATAATTTTTATACATTTTATTGTATTCTAAAACTTGTAATTTATAGTTTTATTAAAATAAGTGTAATTTTTTTTTAAATTTATTAAAATAAATACATTTTAAAAAATTATATGCATAAGTAAATTATAGGTTAAATAATTTCAGAGATCCTAATTTTTGTAAAGAAATCTTAACTAGGTTCTCTTTTTTTTATTTGACTCAATTTGGTTATTATTGTGAAAAAATCGTTGCAATGAGGTAATTTCCGTTAGTAGTACACTAACAATGTTAATTATGTGTTACATGTCAGCACATGATTTTTTTATTTTTAATTTTTTTAATTTTTTTTTTAATTTTTTAAAAATAATAATGGCCACAAATCTTACATATCACGTGAAAGAAAAAGTGTGATGTGGTAGCGGCAGTCCTCAATATGGTATTTGTATTTGTTATTTTATTTCAATTTAGTTTCAATTTTTTTAAAACTAAATCAATTTCATCCCTATACTAAATTTAATTTTTATATAAATTTTACCATAACATTTTTATTATAATTAATATTATAATTGATATTTTTAACTAAATTAAATTTATTTAAATGTATATTTTACATTAAATTTTATTTAAATGTCACAATAATATAATTGAAATTTGGTTAGGATGAAGTCGTGCTCCACAATAGTTGTACGGTTAAATAAAAGTTGTGTTTTAAATACAGATTTCCTTTTTCTTCTACTTATACGTTCTAAATGAATGGTGAGTGAAACATACAAATTCTCCTTTTTTTATATTGTTTTACAATTAGTCTTTTTTATTTCAGATAAAAAAAACACCCACTATAAAATAAAAAAAATAATTGATCAAATTATTAAATATATTTTAAAATAAAAATTATGTTTATATAAAAATTTAAAAAACATAAAGAAGAAATTATACTATATATGTATGAATTCTATAAAACCAGAAATAAAAAATGAATTTGTCTTGTTAAATCATGATTTCCATAAAAGTCAAAGAAAATTAAAAAAATTATGTTTTTAAAGTACGACTTCTTTTTTATTGATCTAAAATCTTGTTTAGAAAACATAACTTCTTTTCAAAAAAATGACTTATTTAGCTGTGTAAATTTTTAAAAATTTACCCAATTTTGATGATTTTTTGTTTTTTTTTTTTAAAAACACCTATTTAACAGAATAACATGTAACTTATTGTAAACATTAATCAATTGCACGGATTCTAAAATAAATATGACTTTGGCAATATAAAAATCGGAAATATATAGGATTATTGATGCTTGGACAATTCACATTTTATACAAATAGAACAATTTTATCTTAAATTACAAAAGTGGGTAAGTTTTATTAAAAATATTTTGTAACATAAACAAAAAGTTGCATTTTTAAATAACAACTTCGCTTTTTTTTTTTTAATTTAATTTACATCTGTAGTTTTTCACCTCACCACTTTGTGTTTTAATTTAATTATATTTGATAACTTTTTAGGAATTATAAGTTTGCTTCATAATGCAAAATCAGTTACATTTTGGGCGGTCCTGCTTTATATGACTGCTAGTTTTTGGTCTTGATAACTAGTCTGTATAAATTAAAATAAATATATTATTTATAATTTTTTGAATCATAGGTTTAAGTAGTTTTTAAAAATAGAGTCTTAATTCAAATAAAATAATTATAAAAAATTAAAAACTAATATTTTCCTGTTTACTGTGTGGAGAAAAACACATTATGAACAAAATTAAAATATATCAAGAAATAAAATTTGGATTTAGACTTATAAATAAATTATACTAATAAATTATTGAATTTAAATGTTTAGTTATATTTAATACAAAATAAATTTTATATTATTTAATTTTAAATGTGTTTTTAATTCAAAACTACATTTTTAATTATATAATTTTAAATATATTTTGAATTATATAATTCTAAAAATATATTTTTCAAATACATTTTAACTTTTGTAATTTAAAATGTATTTTTGGATATAGAATTATATTTTTAATCACATAAATATATTAAAAAAAAGAGTTACAATGTATTTTTTTACTTTTTTATATCTTTTTAATGAAAAATAATTTAAAGTTTATGAGTGGTATAGGAGTGCATGAAATAAAAAGAAAGAAAAAAAGAAGAAGGAGGTGAACAAAGGAACAACTTGATCGATTTAAATGTTCAGTCCATTTAATACTTTTTTTACAATAAACTGTAGTGTGACCTTCTTGTTTTGTTTCAGACTCTCATCATTACTTTAACGGTAAAAAAGAAAGTGAAAAGAGTTATGAATAAATAGATGAAATTTAAGTAAATAGGATTTATATATTAACAGTTAATATTTATAAGTAGAAAAATACAACTTAAGATTTTAATTTATTTTTATTAAATATTATTTACTATCAAATCATAAATTATCTAAATACTTGATAATTTTTCTACATAATTATTCTAATGAAAATATTCTTTTTATACTGGTGTCAATCCCTTATGTGATTAGACTTATGCTCATTAGTATTAAATTTCTCTAATAATTTTCTTTTGAAAGATCCTAACAGAATTTTTATGAAAATGTCCAAAATAAGGTTTATGATCGGTTGTGGAAGATTATTTGTTATTCATTATATAGTTGATGGTCTAGGAATGGACGATAACTATTACATCTGTAAAGATTATCTCATGATTTTAGAGGTACATCTTACTAGAAATTGAATGTATTATTGTGCCAATTAGAAATGCATAAACAATTTCTAAAAAAAATGTCTATTTTCTTTTCTGAGACAAGCCATCTTCTGTGGAATATAGGTACAAGTACTTTCATGACAAATACAAAATCATTTTTAGTTTCCAAAATATGTTTATATATATATATATATATATATATATATATATTGTATTTTATTATATTGTAAAAGTCATGAAACATCGCACATATAATTATCTTATATTGTTTTATATACTGTTTAATTCACGAGTAATTCATAGAGGGAGGTGTTGGTTAGGTTTCTAATTATGTGTCTACAGAAAAAGACTTAAATCAAATCCATTGTATCTCACTTAAGTCGAGCGGAGAGATCTTTTTGAGATAAAAAAAATGTTATTTTTTGTAACATTTGGGAGAAAGAAAGTACAAAAATTTGTTCGTATAACCAAGCAACATATAATTATTGTTCCCGCAACTAAACTAGATAATCAATTGGGAGGGTAGAAATTAAATTTTGATATCTATATCCAAGTCAGATATTAGTAAGGATTGAGTCTATTCTTCCCCTTGAGATGAACCTTCGTATATATAAGAAAACAAAGGGAGTTTGCATCTCAGATTCCCACTTTCCCCTTGAAATTTGAGGGTGGGTAAATTATTATTACATCTGGTTTTTGGGCAGAAAATTAATATTACAAGGAAACGTTTTATATGGTCTTTTCGAAGGTATAGAGTTTGTGATTAGGCTTGAAGTCAGCCTACATCCTTTCTCGAAGTCAGTCCAACACCATTTCCTTGTTTGACTTCTTATTTGTTGAAGTCGACTCATAACCTTCCTCAAGGTCCAACACCCTTTTTTTGGTTGAACTCTGACTTAGTCGGAGACTATTCAAGCTTAGGCCTATAACCTTCCTCAAGGTCGGCCCAACACCCTTTCTTTGCTTGGACTCTAGTTTTGTCGATGTTTCTTTAGGTTTGGACCTATAACCTTCCTCAAGGCCGGTCTTCTATCCACTTTAGGACCGACCCAAATCTTGGAAAGTCACCTTGGTTTATGATAGATCTTAATGAAACTCATCGTTTTATGACAAATCTTTATCGAGTCGAAATCAAAATGATCATATATTGATGTCAGTTATTCCCTAGACAGTACAATTATATAAATTATTATTACTATTTCTTTCATTACTAAGTTAGGTTGAAAATTGGATAGAAGTTTTGTGACATTGTTATTCACTTTAACCGTTAGAATTATGAAGTAAAAGTTTTGGTCGAAAAAATAAGTTTGTACAGTTGCTTTATTTTAATACTTTTTCTTTATTATTCAAATTTGAAATCTTTATTACTTTGATATAATGTCTGGTTATAAATACTTGTTCGTGTATTTAATCTAATTTTCTTGTATCTATATTTAATTTTAGTAAAGTAAAGCTTGATCGAGTAGTTTGTGTTTGTAATTTTTATTTTTTGTGAGAATCTTCTCACGTTAAAATATTGATGTCTTTAATAGTTATTGTTTCTATTTTTTTTTATTGTTGTTTTTCCTCCTTTTAGAAAGATTAGTATTTTGGTTGACATTTTTTTTTCTATTTGAGGGGCATAATGTCTCTTTGTTTTAGGCTATATTTTTTTATTTGAGTGAAGTCAAATATTGAGATGAAATTGCATGTGAATATTCCAAGATAGAATAGTGTTACAATAAAATTTGAGTGTTATTATCGAAACAAAACATGAAACATTAAAGCATTTAGGTCAGAAAATAGTTTTTCCTGACCTTGAGAGTTAACCTTTAATTTATAGACGAAGTAGTTACAAAAATAATAACTAACTACCAAAATAGCTCTTTTATACAAAATATCTTAATAAAATATCAACTAGTAACAAGACAAACTTAGGTCCAATTCCTTGGTGCACAAACTTTAGGTCAGTTTTGGGACCTCTTATCCATCTTCATGAATCAGGTCTGGTCCTGAACGACCAGGACGGTACACCTTTTGTCGTAACAATTGGCACAACCGTGGGGTCGGTATCGAGGTTCTACATGCAAACCGTCGGTCCCTTAAGTCCTCCAATGGGGATGACCTGCTCATTTCCCTTAGACCTCGACTAGGGGCTTATGTTTCTACCGCATCCAATAATCCCACATCACTTAGAAGTTGAAGCCTAAGACGATTTAATTACCTCTTCCTTTTTCCACCCACTGAGACGTCTTTTAAAGACAAAACTATGATAGAGTCTCACTCCAAAGCGGACAATACTTCGGATGCATGGTGATATACCCTAAACAATGTCACTCGAGTGACATGGGATCAGAACAAATAGAAAAGAAAAGAGGACGATAAATTTTCACACATGTAGTGAAAGAAGGATTGAAAGAGAAAGTGCGCGACGAAATGCTGAGTTAAAGGCTGAACACGAGCATAAAGAAAAGAAAAGGCAGGAAGACAGGGATCTTCCTAAAGAACTTGGTCATCCAACAAATGAGTAGAACCTTTTTGAAAGGATATTTTGGCTCTAGCCATTGGGAAGGTTAGGTGAATAACATGAGAATTCGCCGATAAAAGGAGAGAATTTTTCTCTTTTTAAAGGACTCGTGTTATAAATGATAGGACTTTCACAGATAGAGATATTCTCTTTGACAGTAAAAAAAAAACACTAATAGATTGTACGGAGAATTTTAAGTTATAGTTCTGAGATAAAATTCTAAATTTCCTTACTAAAACAATAACATATAGCCCAACTCATAAGAAATTAATATTGTTTTGGATTCAAAATCTTAAAAACAATATATTTATAAATTTTTTTCTTACATGTTTAACTTTGACATTTTATTTAACTGAACTTAGACTTGAACTTAAATTATTTCATACCTTTAAAAAAATTCACACAATTAAGGATTTCAACATGAGATAATCTAATTTTAGGAGACAAGGATACATCAGCAAGATATACGGAGGACAATCAAGTATAGATATCAAGGTTACAATAAACCAAATTATGTGTAGACATTAGGAATGATAGATTAGTTTTAAACGGAATTTGTATTATAAATTAGTTTTTGATGTGACTTTCATTAATATAAACATTTGTTTTCATCTATATAATGCACACAGACTAAATTAAGAGAGTAGTTTTTATAAATTTGAAGAAATTTAAAACTTATTTTTATAATTTTGCTGATTAGAATAAGCTGTAATAAAATTTGCTTATTAATTATAACCAAACATTATCATTATTAAAAAAAACATATAATTTCAATTCGCCAAGAGTCACAGCTCCATCATGAATTGGAATGATCCACGGCACGGCAATAAAAGGTGTATGATCCTTTTATATATAAACTTACAATACTTACCTTAAATATGTATAGAAAGGGAAAAAAAGGTATGAACATTTTGAAGACAGAAAAAACAAGAAATATTTCACTGTAAAAAAATATCATAAAATTTTATTTTCAAAATTAAGATTATATTAAAAAAAATATAATATTATACATTTTAATTGTAACAATAAATCTGTAACACAAATAAATTTAATTATTGCCAACGAATTAAGGATTGTTTAAGGATCAGAGAGATTTGCTAGCAACAATATATAGTTTTGTACAATTTCATAGAAAAACATTTAACACTTTAAAAAAAAAATTAAGAATATTTTCAAAATTCACGATATCCAATATTATGTTCATTTTTAGCCAATTTCTTTTCCATGTTCATTGAGTTCATTAAAGGCGTCTCAATCGACTCTCGGTTAAGACAACTTTATATTACAGAATAAAACAGATGATTAAAAAATAATTCAATCTCATAAAAGATAAAAAATATCTTTCACTTATATATTATATTTTATTATTATTTTTAATGCACACGACACTTGCATCTTCTTTATTTAGAGCTCTTTCATGTAAACTCAAACAAAAGCAAACAAAATAAAAGAAAGACATTAATTCATAAAATCAGTATAAGTAGCTACATAACTATCTTTCTTTAACAAACATATATTAGATACACTTTTTTTCTTATAACACCTGTAAATTTTTCTCTTTACGAAGTCGTTTGGTATAGAAACAAAATTTTCTGACACTCAACAACTATAATTCATAAGAATAAATAAATTTTGTTTGGTTAGCAAAAAATTTCTTAAAAATATTTATATAATTTCCTTTTAGAAATCAATGCAGTATTTTCATTTTGTTACCACATTAGAAACTAAACTAAACATGAAAAACTTACTTTCCCAGGTTGGAGAATTAAAAAAGAAAAAAAAAAAAAACTATCTACCAAAGGTCTTCTAATAAATGTGATGTAATATTGAAAAAAAAGTTTAATAGCTTCTTTTAGTTCTCTTATTATGATTTTTTTTAATTTGATTTCATAATTTGTAACGATTTGGATTTTTTTTTCTTAAAACAAGTTAATATAACTTTTTCTGTTAAATTAACGGTAAGGATTGTTCAACAATAGCACAAACCATAAAAAATAAATAATAAATTATGAGTTTCAAATTGATTTATATACTAAAATGACACATAACAGAATAAATATCTCATATCATTGTAATAATCATTACCATAAATTAGGTGAAAAGGATCACTCAGTTAGAAAAACAAAACCAAATCAAGAACATGAGAAAATAAAAAAAAATTATTTATAACAACAACAGAGATTGAAATGGTGTGAAACCATGAGAAAGAATGAAGAAGAAGAAGAAGGTGTGAGAGATGCAAATGTTTGAGAGAAAAGTGAGGGAATGAGAACAGATACGAAGAACTCACTGGTTGTGAGTGGAAGAAGGGAGAGGCTTGGCCAAATGCGTGGGGTGGTGTTCTCCAGCAACGATTACCAAAATGTTGGGTCCTTCTTCAATTTCTGTTACTGCTGCGGTTACTCCTCTTCTCACGTTCATCTCACCCTCTCTACCAGATCTTCGACACCGCGAACACACCACCACCACCAACGCCAAACCAATCACTCCAAAAATCGGTGCAAGACCACCGTACAGAAACGAAGCTGAAGAGTTCCAGCTCCACTCGAACTTCCCCGTCTCATTGTTACCCATCGTGTCGTTCATTTTATCTCTCAATCCTCAAACATTTTCCGCACACAAATACAGATTCAACTCCACCTATATATTCTATATATATATCTACTCCACCAGACTCTGTTTTTTCTACACAACTCAACCAACCTTCTATGTTCTATCTTTAACTTTTTTTTTGTTATTGCTCTGGAAATAATTATATAGGTGGTTATGGAGACCGATTATTTAATTTCAATCTAGGGTTCGAACTTGGAACTTGGAACGTTATTTTTGCGTTCTTGAAAGACTGTGTATGGATTATTATTTTTTAAATGTATGGAATAGAATCTTCGTATAGTTTATTTATAATTTTGGTTCGACTTTAAGGGGAAAATAAAGGTTAAGAAAATAAAATAAATCCGTTTATGATTATATATTGGTACTTTTCTTCTTTGTATTTATAATTTGGATGATGATGGCGACCACGTGGGTTTTGCCTTATCATAAACCCAAGAGACGTTGATTTGAACATTGGATTGGTTACAGATAAACCTGGTTTTTGTGATAAGGATAAATTTAAGCATTTATTTCAATTTCTCAACGTTGTCCGTTCAAAATATATGGATTGCGAAATTCCAAAACGAAAACTGTTTGTGTATATTTATCACTCAATTTTATGTTACCTAGATTTAATCATATTGAGACATTTAGTAAAGAAAATATATCATAAAATACGTAAGAAAATCTTGAGTGATAAATATCACAAAATAATGATAGTTAAACGGTGTAAAATGAATAAATAAGTAAAATATATCATATATTTAACATCTGATGAGTAAAATTATTTTACAGTGAAAGTGGAAAGTTGTTTTACTAAAATTCTTTGATGAAAGGATTCCACACACACACCTTAGAGTTGTTAGAAAACTGAAGCTAGAAAATAAGAGTTACATGATCTAGAATATTACGACTCTATCAATGAATCGTGGGTCTCAACTCAATAATAAACATATAATGATGAATAAAATTAGTAAATATAAAAAGAATTGCTTTTATACTGGGATTCGTATTTAGCCAAACGAGGAATGACTGCAATCACATCCTCAGGTAGTAAGCATCATCTAAACTCCTAAGTTTCCATAAAATACTAAATTTAAACACTTTTTTGCTAAACTCTGAGAAGGGATACGATGTCCATTTGAAAATTCTAAAAGTACGAACCTAGTTAAGATAATGGTCATTTTTACTTGTCACTCACAATGAATGTCTTTAAAGAAATGAATGATTGGAAATAAGTAAAACTCCTAATATATATATATATATATATATATATATATATATATATATATATATATATATATATATCACTACACACTTTTTATTTTTTATTTCTTGAAATTGTTTGATTTTTCATTAAATTTATTCGCATTTATGATATATTTCTCATCTCATCATAATCTTCATATATAATTATGTTCAATTGATGTATACCAATTAAATGTTTTTTTGTGTTTCACATTTGAATATTTCTATTATTTTTAAATATTTTTCTTTATGTATATTTTTCTTTTACATGAGAACGTTTAATACTCTCAATTTAACTATTCAACAACATAAACATTTCATTTATTAGATAATATAAAAAAATTATCTTCTTTACTCTGTTATTATTCATTTTTAGTTCATTTGAGGAACTCTTTTGTTTCGTTAAAGTAATTTTCATTATTTCTAAACCATTGACTATGTTGATTTGGAAAGTTTTCTTAAATCTTTCAAGTATTTTTCATCTTATCATATCCTTAATTATATATTTGTTTTCATTTTTGCGATTTCATTCAATAGTTTCTCAAATTGTTTCTAAGACACACATTTGATAATATTTTAATATTTTTATTTGTTGTTTATTTTTATCATATAGAATATTATTTTGATAGATTTTATATATTTTTTTGTTTTATAACTCATTATCATACTGTAATTTTGTCACTATAATTGTATAAATAAATTTGATATACTATAATATAAAAATTTAATGTAAATGTCATAATTTTTTTATCACCATCCAACATATATTGAAGTTTAAAAGATATAGTGTATATGTTATAATTTTATTATTATTAGATTAATCTTTGTTCTTTGTGTATAATTGTATAAATAAATTTTATATACTATAATATTAAAATGTAATGTAATTATCATAATTTTTTTATCACCATCCAACATATATTGAAGTTCAAAAGATACAATGTATATGTTAAAATTTTATTCTTATTATTAGATTAATCTTTGTTCTTTACGTGATTTTGATCAAGCGATGTATATAACTTTGATTAATGTATGAAAAAAAACTCATTTAAAAAATTGTAGTAAACAAACATTTAAAATATATTTTAATTTAAATATTTGTTTTCCTTTTATATTTTTTATAAATATTTTTAAATTTTATCAATTAGGTTTCATTAATGTTTGCAAATTTAATAAATGTTTTGGCTCTCATGAAATTTTATTTGGTATTCTAATTTGAAATGTATACAGTTATAATTTATTTATAAATATTTGATATTGAAGAAACGATCATTCCTCTTATTATTGAATATTTGATAATATTATCTTTCCTTTACCGTAATTTTTTATTATTTTACTAAAAATAATTAATTAATATTAAAACGTTTAAAAAACGGGTATGTACAAGTATATATACTCATTACTCAATGAGGATAAGAATGAGACAAAAATTTAATACCAATTAAATTTAAGTATAGAAATGATAATGAACTTTTTCTATAAAAATGAGTATGGAAAACTTCACAATTTTGTTAGAAAAAATATACCTAAAGAGTTTGTTGTGTCAAAAATAATGTAGAAGAATGGTCTGCGGTTTTAAAAGATCTATGTGAGATATTTTGTACATTAATGGATTGATAATACATACTCAATATATTTTGTTCTTTTTAAACAATTTAATCTTTTTATCAAATATATTTCATTGGCTCTAAATATGATTATAGTTTTATTTTATTTTATTTACTAATATGATATTTTACTAATCTTATCTATTTTAGATATGCTAATATACTAGTGGGGTGGAATTCAATATTTTGATATTTTATTATGTTTACAGGTATATATAATTGTTTTCACCGATTATATTTTATTAAATTTGAATATATTTTACTTATGTTATATTTGGATTCGCATGAATACTTTTCATGTAGATGAGAAGTGAGTTGAAGACGTGTTTGGTTTTATTTATTTGTGCTGATTTGAGATGACAGATTTGTACATAAGTTAAAGATTTTAACATTTTCTAAAATGAAGAGAAATACAAAAAAAAAAAAAAATTAATCATATTT
>Ga0214543_1007246_pt1 | contig 19193 bp, 15 predicted proteins | sample CNSS2metaG_FD_160094 | JGI IMG/M metagenome (GOLD analysis project Ga0214543, IMG submission 160094) | Root nodule microbial communities from cowpea collected in UCLA plant growth center, Los Angeles, California, USA - CNSS2 | ecosystem: Host-associated > Plants > Roots > Nodule | place: USA...
ATATAATATAGATTATTACTCTTCTTATTATTATTTTATTAATATTTCTATTATTATTATTATTTAAATTTTTAATATTTTATTATAATATTATTGTGATTATTATAATACTTAATAGTGCTATTTTTATTTTTAATAATATTATTATTTTTTTATTGTTATTTTTGTTATTAAAGTTTTATTATAATAAAAAATATTATTATAATAATTATTATTTTTATAATTATTTTTACTATTACAAATAATTTTTTTATTCTAATAAAAATTACATATTACTAGTAATAATCAAAATATTTTTATGATAGTACTGTCGTTATTCTATAATAAATATTTTTATAATAGTACTTGGGTTATTCTAATATTTTGTTATTATAATTTTGTTATTGTTATTGTTATTTTTACTATTTTTATTATATTATTATTATTTTATTATTATTAATATTATTTTTCTTATTAAAATTACTATGATTATATTATTAATATTATTGTTGTTATTATTATCATTATTTTTATTAGTCGTATTATAATTACGAATATTTTTTATTGTTATTATTATTATTAGTTTAAAATCTATTTTCACTTGTGTCAGTTAAGTGTTAATTTTTTTTTTCAATCAGATTTTAATTTTCGTAAATTTTATTCAATTTAATTCTCTTTTGTTAACGCTATCCAAATTGATATAATGAATAATGACAATCACACGTTACTTCGTGATTTTTTATTTAATTTTTAAAAAAATATTCGCTTGTCAACCTATTATCCTATCAAAAACAACATTTATATTCAATTTAATTTTTATATTTATTATTTTTGTTTAATTTAATCCTATTTTTTTTTAAATGATGCAATTGTCCCTCTCCAAATTGTGAGACCATATTTATTTTTTATATAAATATTGTAATTTTTTTTATTAAAATTCAAGTTTTTATTAAATATTTTAGGTTTATAATTAATTTATAATTAGAACAAAAGATTCGAAGATAATGAAAACTGTAATTGATATAAAATTTTAAAAGGTTAAAAGTATATATAAAAGTGTTATTTTAATTTTATATCAATTTATAGAAAAGGTAAGTTTAATTTAATTACTTTTCAATTTAAAATTTAAAAATAATGAATTTATAGATTTTTTATTTTATAAGACGGTTATAAAAATAATGAATTATTTTGTTGTGAAAAATAATTTGCAGAAAATTGCTGCTAATTTTCTTTTTAAATATTTTGTATAAAATATTTTTCACAACAAATTTTGTAAAAAATATTTACGAATCTTATAATTTGTAAGAAATAATTACTCACAAAAAAATTAATTATCAATTAAAATTCAAAAAGAAAAAATAGTAGGAAATTTTCTTTTCTTACAAATTTTTTTAACAAATTTACATAAAAAAAAATCATATAATATAAGAATTTTTAGTATATATATATATATATATATATATATAAAATATGTATACATAGTGCAAAATTTATCCTCTACCTTCTCATTGTAATATTCACACGAGAAAGAATCATGAATGATTAGTCAGTCACGTTTGGTTGTTATGCTACATCAGCATTTATCTTTAACTCGTAAGAGAAATTTGCCATGATTACATAAATAATTTGTTTGAAATTCACGGAGAGTTAAAACATTTATATGAATATAAATGAGAAAGACAAATATATAAGTAGAAATACAAATACTATTGGGAAATGATATTTTGACATCATTATTGGATTATATTTTGACACCACTTATACTTTCATTTTAAAACAGTTTATATATATATATATATATATATATATATATATATATATATGTATATATATTAATTGTAGACAATGGATAATGTAGAATTGGAAATTACAAGTGGGGTCATTTCATTTGAACTCAAAAAACAAAAAAAGCTACATCTTTTCCCTCGCGAAACCCTAGCTTCAATTCTGTAATTTCTTTTCTTGTCACCATCATCTTCTATCTCCATACACAAAAGTTTAATATTCCAAGTTCTGGTAGATTGTACAAAAAGTTCTTTCTAGCTTCCCACTCATCTGTAGATGACTAGATATGTTTGATAGGTTTTCTGTCATTTTCTTTTGGAAACCACTCAAGCCAATTGATTAGTTTGGGTTGATAACATGTTAAATCTGAATACTATGACTCATAATAAGTACATGTAACTTCGTGTGTACATAAAAGTTTAATTTTCTAAATTCTGATAAACTTGTACAACAAATGTTTTTTATCTCCCCACTTGTTTGCATATGGGTCACCAGATATGTTTGACAGATTTTCTGTCATTTTTTTTATGTTATTCTTCTACTTCAATCCTCAAAACAACAACCACAGTAGAAAAAAGAAAATAAAAAAAATAGAAGATTTACTTAATTCATACAAAAGAAACGTATCATCATCAAAGGTTATAGCAACGCATCCTTCTACGTAACAAAAGAAATATAAAATATGTGGTCAAATAAGATGGAAAGAACAGAAACAAAATTAATTACAAATTTAAAATGCATAAAGATGAACTAAAACCCGCGCGTTGGGCATCAAAAGGATGACACTAAACTGTTGTCCAATGAGCATATGTTTTCTTCCTTTTATTAAAATATTTGTTCATGAGATTTAACGGATAACCACCGGATTTGGCAAGAAAAAAAATAGTAGAGTGCATAACCAATGGAACACGATAAATAGGTTTGATTTGATGGTTAATTGTCTAAAGTAACAATTTCAAACCTATTACCTATTAGCTAATATGATAAAATATATGGTCATTTTCAATCTTGACTGCTTAACTACCTAACTACCATGGAAATGCATATCATATACATGGCTCACTTGCATCTTTTCAATGGACTTCCAAATACACACCTTGAGCAACACGTAAACAAGTAAACATTTTCAAAGAAAAAACTTGGAAGATTTTCTTCCGTATGTATTTAAAAGGATATAGAAAATAAATTTGTGTTTTAAGTATAAATCTTAATCAACAATATATAAATTTTTCTTAGACCGATCATCATATTTTTTAGGGTTATTATACTACAGTATTATCAAATCAACCAACAACCATCTAAACATAATCATCTTGTTTGAGGTCATCTCAATCTTATTGATCTATATTTGGCTCATTATCAACCAAACTATTATTTAGACAATCTCTCAAATGACAAATCAAGTCGTTTGTGTCGATATAATTTGAATTGTACCTATTTTGATAGGAAATTGATACTTATAATATGTATTTTTATTCTCGTCTTGTCCTTGTTTAAATTATTGAAGTACAAGTAGTTTATTAGGTAACATATTATATATATAATTTTCTTAGTCTGTACTTTTATGATCTCTTTTTCACTAATATTTTTTCTTCCCCCTCTTCTAATGGGTTGGCTTGGTCAATATCTCTTTATTCACTAATATTTTTTTCTTCCTCCTCTACCGATGGGTTGGTTTGTTCGATATCCATAAAATTTACTCGTATCTCTAAGTTATTTTTTCTTTTATGAGAACTTTTGTGTTGTTATATTCAAACTGTATATTATTAATTATATTGAATTAAATTGGTTTTATATCTCACATTTGAATTTGCTACTCTTTTTTAATGTTTTTATTTGTTGTTTATTTATTTCACACATGAATAGCTTACTCCAAAATATCAAGTGTTCAATCGCATAAATCATTCCCTCACTAGGTAATATAAATAACTTATCTTATTTATTCTATTTGATCATTGATTTTTGTTTTAATTGAAGAAATTTTCTTTTACTAAAACAAATTTCATTATCTTTCAATCGTTCAACTAGTTTGATATATATTTGTTTTCATTTGTACGATTTTATTCGATAATGTATCAAATTGTTTATAATACATATTTGATAACTTTTACTTATTTTTAATATTTTTTTTATTATTTATTTTTATAATGTAGAATATTGATTTGATTTTTTTTATATAATTGTTTTCATTTTCTAATTCATTATTATAAATGTAATTTTATCACAACAATTGTTTAATGACATTTACCTTACTAATATATAATTTAATGTCATTATCGTGACTCTTGCTTGTTATTATTCAACATAGAAGTTTAAAAAGTAAAAGATTTGTACTAAATCTTTTGTCATGATTTTTAATTTTTTATAAAATGTATTTAATCGAGAATGATATAGTAAGAAAGTAAGAAGAACATCGATAAAAGTATACTTGTTATCCGATGGAGATGAAACATTTTATACTTGTTAAATATAATATGAAGATGATATAATTTATTTTAGGAATGAATACCAAATAATGAAATTCATCCTCACTTCCTGCTATTGTCCTCCCTAATTCATATAGGTAAATGTCTAAAAAGAATAATAAAGTAAACATCCCAAAGTATAAGATTAGGTTATTTTAAACCAAATCATATTTCTCATTACAAGATCTCCCTTCACAAACACTAATTTGAACGGTGAAATATCTTTACTATTATGTCTCCAACATCGAAGACCAAAAATAAGAAAAACCGAATTCGCTTTACAACAATATTTATTATTTAAAAAGTAATTTTTTAGTATATTTGTGAAGATTATTGCAAAAAGTACAAAATTTTTTAATGATCTTACAATCATGATATATCATTAATAGTTTACTATCAAGAACGTGAATATATGGTGGAACTGAAATTATATTTTAGTTCAAAGTCTATTTAATTTTAAATGACAATATTTCATTGTATGGATAATTACGTACAATGAACTGTGTTTAATTTATAGAATGAAAGACTCTCAAAATACTTAACGGATCACTACAAAATAATTTCTTATATTTTCTACAACTACTTCGAAACATTTCTTATAACGTGATCAATAGAAAATGGTTTATTCCATTATTGTTTGAGAAAAATTGATTATCAAAGGATTAGGATGTAACAAAGTCAAATTTATATTAATAGGTCTAAATCAAACATGGCCTTAAAGAAGCACATTTAACTTTAAGTGACTTTTCCATATTCATAAGGGGACATTAGGATATTATATTTAAATTCTCTCTTCTAATAAATATAATGTAATTGTTAGTGGACACTAGGAAGATTTTATGACTTTAATATTTTATTTCATGTATGCTACTAAGATTTTATAGCCGAAAGCTTCTTTATCCAATAATTTTCTTAAATTTGCAAGTATTGATGAGTGCATATAATCTTAGGATTTCTTTGGTGTTCCTCGTAGCGTCTCCTATAATAATTCTATGTAGTGGGTATAACTAATACCCTGTCGTAAAATAAGGATTTTATGACTTCATTTTAGGTTGATTATACAGTAAAAAACCTTGTAATTATATAATAATTTTCCAAATCAATATTTTAATATTCAATGTAAAATGCTACTTTTTTATATTATAGTTTTAGTCTATTAATTAGTATTTTCTTAAGTGGTTAATATATATATTACTAAAATTCTTATAACATTACATATTTAATAAAAGTAATTAGTTTTTAATGATTTTTTTTATTTGAAGTCAAGAAAAATATAAATTCCCACTTTCCTTTGATAAAAATGCTTTTCGAGAAACTATATTTCAGAAAAAAATTATTATTGCAAAATATAGCCTATTGAGAATTTTATATTTAAAAAAAATGACTTAATACCTTCTTGGGCCATTATTTATAACGATTGTTCAATATCTTTTTTCAATTTTAGTTTTACTTAATATGGTCCCATTATTTATAATTTCTCAAAATTTCACGTTAAAATTTTCGGTGAGACAAAAATCTAGAATTAATTGGTTAGCTTTAGGAAATTTAAACAACCCAGGTTTTTTCATCTAATTGGAAGGACAAAAAACGTGATTAAAAGACTGAAAATACAGAGAAAATTGTTTAAGGCATTTTTTTATGATAGAGCTGGAAACTATAGAGTTTAATTTAATATTCTTAGAAGATAATAGAGTTGAATATGCTTTTTGATCTTTGACTTTCAGTCAATTTTGAAATTAGTTTATTTCAAAATTTTGGACCAATTTAGTCTTTTATCTTTCAAAATACGTGAATTTAGTCATTTTAATTAAATTCATAATAATATTTGACTTAACATTAAAGCAAAAATGTGTCAAACAGTATAAACAACTCAAATATAATACTGAAATATGTACGAAACATTAAATAAACCTAACAAAATTTGATTAAAATGACTAAATTCACGTATTTCGAAAGATTTAGGACTAAATTGGTCTAACGTTTCAAAATAGACTAATTTCAAAAGTTAAGAAGTGCATTTTCTGAATATAAAAGGGAGGTAGTGTTTTGAGAGTTGCAAAAGTCTAGGTCTGCATGGTTTAATTTCAGTTTTATTAACAAGTGTTGGGCAGCTCTTAAATGGGACGTAGTACAAGCAATAAATAATTTGCCTATAGTAAGTGTCCAAATGGAAGCAATATAGGGTTTATATTTATAGTGAGTCCTTTCACTTTCACAATTTGCTGAACACTATCATTAAACTTTTCCTCCTACTCCAATAATAAAAGTGCTGAACCTTTCAATCATTTTCATCTTTTAGGTATGGGGGTGATGGTGGGTACATTTATATTATTATATATGCAAAGAGATTGTATCTTGATGACGAAAATAAATGTTTATCCGTAAATTATATTAATATTTTTATTTTCTGGTTTAAAATATTAATATATATTACTATATTATATTACTAAAGGGAAATTGTTTAAGGAGGTATTTTGGAAAAAAAATATAGCAAAGTTTTTTTTGACAAACTTTTGATAATGTGGATGCACATTTTTTAATGAAAGAAAGGTTCGGTGTTATTTGAAAAAGGAAGAGAAAGATTTGGTATAGATTGACAATAAAACTTTGTTAAAAGTCCAGTATTTAAATATTTCAATATACAAAATGGTTGTTTTCTGACGATTATACAAGATGTATTATTTTTTTTACTATTTTCTTTTATCGATAGTATTTTATTCGTATTTTGTTGATAAAAGATGTTGAACCCAAAACATCTTTTACCATTGTTTTCTAGATCTTTGAAATCAATCCTATATAGTTATTATACTTTTTCTTCATAAAATACAATAAGTTTAAATGCTTTTATGAAAAGAATACAAAAAAAATATATTATTAAGTTCTCTACGTCCTCAACAATTGTTTGCTCCATGAGAAATTGCTGTTGATACTACATTATTCATATACATTTCTTTTCATTTTCTTACTCTTTCAATTTTTGTTCTACATTCAAACCGTATAATAATTTTATTCAAAATATATTACACGATTTCATACATAATAAATTCAAATCCTAATAGAGAAATTAGCATATTTTATTCCAGAAATTTATACTCCATACAATAAAAAAAGAAACTTAAGAATTATCACTGTTAATTAACTATCAATCTTGATTACTAAATATTTATATTTATCAAAACTGCATTTAATTTTTTATTTATTCAATATGATTATATTTTATTTTTTCTATAGTTCTAAATTATTTTCGTTTTCTTCATACTGCAAATACTTTAATCCGAAAATTCTTCCTGCTATAATTTTGCTTGTATTCAAAATGTAAGCATTCAAAATGTAAGCACATACCACATGCGTCAAAATACCTATTTCCATTAAAAAGTATACCAAATTTGTTTTCTCTAATTCTAACCATAATTATGACCATAAAATAATAATAATGATAATAATAAATTTTTTGTTATATATTTTTCAACCTAAAAATATATTAGGATGACAAATAAATTTATTTCTATAAATATTGTTACATAGAATAATACCACAATGATTGAATATGAGTAAATATGATGTTTTAAATTAGGTTATGAAGATGATAATTGATGATGTACATATATCTCTAGTACGCATCATCGTCCTTATACTTTATCCTCATTTTAAATTACGAAAAGAATTTGTACTAAACTTCTATTTAATTTTTAATTTCATAACTTATTTATTACAGACACATTTAATCATTATTTACTCTTTTATAAATTTGACCTTAATATATATATTTTTATATATTTATATTTTATATATTATATAAAAAAATATATATATATATATATATATATATATATATATATATATATATATATATATATATATCGGTGGAAATAAACAGAGAATAAAAATTTTATATGTACTAATATGACGATAAAGATGACTTTTTAGTTTAGAATGGGACATTAAGACCAAAGTACCCCATTATTCTCCCAAATCAGATACTCTTAAAATGTTTTTCTTCTTTAAAGAATTCTCAAGTTTTTCTCTAACAATAGAATATATAACATAATTAATAAAAGTAATAATTTACATTAAACTTTCCTTACAGTTATAATGAAATGATAAAATAGCGTGTATAATTGTAAAAAATAATAAACTATTAACTTAATTATGTTTTAAGTCTTTAAGAATTTTTAATTGAGTATCTCATAATATTTTATGAGATATTAAGTATTTAATAAATTTGATTTTTTCAATTGAGTTTTTATGGTTAACTTTTTTTCTAAGACAACTTACGTGATCATTATTTTGTTATGTCACATGGTTTCATCTTTGTCATAAGTTATTTTATTATTTTTAAATTTTATAGTTTAATTCAGAATTGTTTAATTATAAATATGATTTTAAATATAAAATTATGGTATATTTTCATTGTTTATTCAAATTATAAAATCATAATTTTATAATTATACAATTTTGAATTGAAATAATGAAATTATAAAAATATTAATTATATAGTTATAAATTATAAATTTATAGAAATTATATATTATAAATTATAAAATTTTAAAATAATAAAATTAATAAAATGACATGTGGTGATAGTTCGACAAGATAACATGGTGAGAGAATAACCATGTCAGCCTCTTAAGAGACACATTACCTAATTAAAAAAAAAAGTTAAAAATGGAAACTCAATTAAAAAAAAAAAAACTAAATTTATTGAGTACTTTATAAATCACAAAATTTTATGAGGGACTCAATTGAAAGTTTTCAAATTTATTTTAAAAACATATTTAAACATAAATTATATTAAAGACTTTTCTGATAATTATAATAAAATAATAAACAACATAAAAGACTTTCTTAATAAAATAAACTATATAAAAAATTAGTTATTTTTTAATTTTCCTTCAATTTTTTTTCTTTAATTATCACACGAAATTTTATAAGAATAACATTCAAGAATGCAACTCTAAAGAAGAGCTTTATAAATATGGGTAAGTACTTTGTTTTTCAAAATTACATATTACTTTATATCATCTTGAATATTGTTTCTTGAATTTCATTACTAAAATTTTATTGTACTTTAATATACCCTTTCCCAATGTAGCTCCATCTAGATCTAGCAGCAGCACACCAGAGCTACCAAAATAACAAATCTCCACTATTTTACTATGCATTATGTTTATGTTTAGACTATTAGCTAAGGAAAATGAGGTTTTGACAAAAAATATTTTGACAAAGGTTACAAACTTTCTATAAATAAGATTAAAGTAGATTAACTTTTTATTTTTTAATTAAAAAGAAGTAATAAAAATAATACTTTTTTACTTTATTTAGTAGTTTGTCAAAATTTGTCAATTTTTTTTTTGTTAATGTATCATTTCCCATTAGCTAATCGTTTGTTTGATTGGACAGGGTGTAAATTATAAACAAACATATCTCTTTTTAGAAAACTCCACTATTTTACGATAGTTAAGGTCAAACTTATCTTTCTTTTTTCATTCTTTTACTAAAATTAAAAAATAATAATAACACATATGACGATGGTTCATTGTAAATAATCGTCATCGTTGCTCCTCATTTCTTTAAATAACATTGTAAATGATGACAAAAATCGTCATTATTTTTTAAGAGAAAAATGTAATTAAGTGATATTTATAGGTAAGAGAAAAAAACTTATTAAGAACCAATTATAATTAATCTGATTTAAAAAATAATAATTTCTAATACCACACTTTTCTTCTTCATCCATACAGGGTACATCAAGCATCAGAAACTATTCTTATCATCGTCCTTGTTCTATTTTCTTTCTCTTTATTTGAGAGATTTTGAACATCACAAATATGATAATAAGATTCCAATTTATATATTGTTATTGTCAACACACAACATTCCATGAAATAGAAAATTATAGCCCTTTTACTTAGGAACGAGAAAAGGGTGGTCACATCTTGTTCACCCACTATGGGTATATCTGAATGAGAGACCTTGTGCCCAAAACGGGAGTTATGTTGTAGTTATTGAAACCAGCAGAGGAAAACAATTTAACCCATTCCTTCTCGTTTCTCTCCTTTCCCTTGACCAACACCATCATCAACATGTCAAAGAAGAGTTGTGTTTCAACTGATTCTTCATCTTTGGTTTCATTATCCATCACCATGTCTATGATTATCACCTTCCCTTCTTTCCCTTTCTTCCATATAGCTTCCTTGCATTTCTTCAATATCTTCACACACTCCTCGTCGCTCCAGTCATGTAATATCCACTGTTGTCTCATTCAAAGTAACACTCATCAGAAGAATAGTCAAAAACGAAGTAAACTAGTTATAATAGCACCTCATGTAATATTTAATCTCAATATATAATAAAACGAGGAGAAATATTACTATATATAATTTGCTATATTGTGTCGATGTCCATATATGATTCTGAAACATTTGGTCTTTCATATTTCAGTTCCAGAAGTAGTCAATGCTAGCTTAGAATGTAAATTGAAAGAAAAGTTAAGAATGTAATTTGTAACGATATTTTACCTTCAACAAAATGGCATCAGTTGGAGGAATTTCCTCAAACATGTCCCCTTCAACATATTTAAGGTTTTCACTTCCTTGCAAGCCAGAAACAACATGCGGAAGATCAAATACGATGCATTCCAACTGAGGGAAGGATTCAGCAATGGCCTTTGCCATGGTTCCTGTCCCTCCCCCAACATCAACCAGAGACTCCAATCCCATGAACACCCCTTTGCATTTCTCAATCACCACACTAGTCACTAGTTCAGCATCACTTGCCATGCCATCATTGAATAAAACGTTAATTCTGGGATCACTGCCAGCATACTCCCAAAGCAACTTCCCATGTGCCAGTTCAAAGGGTGTAGTATTACCATTTTTGAACCAATTAGAAAAGTGATGCCATGTATTTGTTAAAACTGGATCAAGCATGGCCTGCAAGAAAGGTGTCACACTCATTGGGTTGCTCTTAAGCAGAAGTAAAGAGGCATCAGTGAGTGCATAGGTGACATCTTGCTCATTCTGGGTGGGATTGTGCTGAGAGAAGAAGCCAGAATGGACCATGATTCGCATCAAGCGAGGGATAAAGTGAGTTTTGGAAGAGTGAATTGGGAGTGAAGCAATGAGGGTTGAGAGTGAAATGGGTTGGCCATGGTTATGTATGATGTCTGGTATGCCTAACTCAACAACACACTTAAGGGACATGGAATTTATGAAGTTAAAAATATGATTCCATACGTGTGTTTGAGCTCTCAGTAGTTTCGCGTCATGGGATTCCATGATTTGTTGCATAAACTACTTCTTCAATTTGGAGTATGGAACATCACAGCATTTGGGTCTATTTATAAACAACCTAGTATGGCGGAAGATTATCATGCCAGAGTTTTTGAATTAATATTGATAAACATATAACAAATAAGAATGATAAACACGCATATTAATATTTTATTAATGGTATTAAAATCGATTATATATATACATTGAGATCAAGTGGTGGTTGTGTTGATGGTGTCAACTTGTTTACTTTTGGAACGCTTTCCTTCTTAAAATAATATAAAATATCTTAGAGTTGCTTGATGATGATTCTTGGGGAGAGTGGCACGTGTATATGTTTTATTCTCCGAATTGTGTATTGTTATAACTCGATAAATAAAAATCTCAGTTGTAGTACATAGTGCAAAATTTATCCTCTACCTTCTCATTGTAATCTTCGCAAGAGACACAACCATGAACGATAAGTCATGTTTTGTTGTTATGCTTCAGCAACATTTTCGTTTCACTCATAAAAGAAATTTGTGAAATTACAAGAATAATTTGTTAGAAATTCATGGAGAGTTTTGTTTCAAGTGTAAACGTCAAACGTTTACATAAACAATTTTCAAGCTCTTTAAGTCTTCACTCCTACTTTGTTAACGATCGGACGATAACTGTTAAAAGAGATTCAATACTAAAGTCAATGAATGATCGATCAGTCAATACAATAAATGGTGTAATTAATGCGAGATAAAAGTTCCAATAACCATACTTTTAACCTGTATTTATAATTTCTTTCATGGGTCTGTGATCAGAGTTTGCCTAATTAGGTATGAATCGCTTTTAATCCTGATTATTGATTTGTTTACGCTAATTAGATATTTAGATGATTAACACTAATGTCGTTCGGTGTAGTGAACCGAATGACTCAACGCATAATCTGTATAAAGGACTAGGATGGAATCATGTGGATAGTCCAACTGATAATACTGAGAGGGACCGTTCGACACGGTTGAGCGACGTTTAATCAGATCTCTAGAAATATTCTTCGAAATAATCTCACAAGTGTGGTGACTGAGTGTTTGATCACATCTCTATAAATCTTATACGAAGTAATCTCACGTGATCGGTGGTTGAATGTTCTACCATATCTTTGGAGATCTTCAAAATGATTTCACACAACCGATCGATTAAATGAGAAAAAAAAAATAAACTATAAATCTTAATTTTATTTTAAAGTTTTGGATTGTATACTCAATATTTATATTTTAAATATATTAATATAGGCTTAATTAGTGATTTAATCATCTAATTTGTTGATTTGGTTCATTTTTGTCCTCTTATTATTATTATTTATTTAATTTGGTCATCTAATTTTTTTTTAAAGGTTCAATTTGGTCTTTTCTATTAGATAGGCGTTAATACTTTAACTGTAGATGCAATATATCATTTTGTGCAATTTTTAATTTTTTTTATTATTATCTTTTAAATCATTAACTGTCACGCGTCATGCCATAATCCTACCACGGGTCAATTCATAAATTATCAATTTTTTTAATTGGCTTTTATTTTTCTTAAAAAAAAAATTGCCATATATCATGTCATGTGTCATATGTTAGAATAATAGTGGTTGTTTCAATTTAGATTTCTATTTACAATTTTAACATGTGATACAACTATCTTATAACATATAACAATTTATATTTAAAAAGAATAAAATAAAAATTCCACTAAAATGACGTGACATATGTACGGTTACATTACGGAGTTAATGTCTTACATAAAGGAAATAAAGAAAATGATCAAATTAAACTTTTTTAAAAAATTAAAAAACCAAATTAAACATAAAAATAATAAAAAGATGAAAATAAATTAAATTAAAAAATTACAGGAATAAAACATTAATTAAGCCTGTTAATATATTTTAAATTATATATAGTGTCTAATCACAATCTTTGTGTGTGATCGTTATCAGACTTAGGAATGCGTCACACTGAAAAGATGTTTTTAAAGTTTCATGTTAAAGGGTGATGTCTTCTATATTTTTCTTTAAATAACACAAAAGTAGTAATAAAGAGTGATGGGCATGGACATAATTCCTGCTAAGAAATGAAGAGCTGCATATTTTTTTCGTGGTTGGAATACTTTCTCTGTAACAACACTCACAAACTGATGAACTTTTTATAAGTGGAGGATATATAATATATATAATATAATATTTCTTAGATTGATTATAACTTTTTCTTCTCAAATTCCCACAAGTGGAGGACATATTAAAGTGACACCAATGAGCACATTTTTCTTTTCTTTTTCCTTTTATTAAAAAAATTGTTCATTAGATATGGAACAGGACAAATGGCTATGATTTTATGGTTAATTGACTATAATAATGATTTCAAACGACCTATTAACTGAAATGATTGATATGGTCATTTTCAATTTTGGCTGCTAACAACCATGGAAATGTAATTATGTATATGATCACTTACATCTTTTCAATGGACTTCCAAATACACACATTTTGAGCAACATGTAAAACACGAAGTATAAATTTTCAAAGACAAAATTTGGAAGTTTTATTTTCCTAGGGTATCTAAAAGGATATATAGAAACGAAATTTGTGTTTTAAGTTGAAATCTTAATCAACAACACCTGAACTTTTCTTAAACTCGTGGTAATCACATATGTTTGACAGTTAGCGTACTACAGTGTCATCAAGATTGTTCAACCAGCAAAAATCTAAACATAATTATCTTGTTCGAGGTCATCTCAATCTTCTTGATGTACATTTAGTCCACAATCAAACTATTTTTGGACAAGTTCAAATCGATTCAATCTATGAATGGTTATTACTTAAACATCAAAACATTGTTATTCCGGTAAAGGTACGACACCTTAATTCGGAGACAAATGTAAATAAATATCTCAACTTTAATAAACAATACTTATATCAAAATAGTTTTGTCTCTCGGTCATGTGAGAGCAACATTTTTATTTATAAGTCAATCTGTTACAATTTAAATAGATATACATAATCATATATTCTCTTATGCAGGCTCTTTAGGAGAAAGAGACCAAGTTAAATTAAACATGAGAAAGAACTCTGGCCTTATTCTTACTTGTTCATTTGTTATTTTGGAAAAGTCTTTCGTATACGGTGAAGAAAATCCTTTAGGCATCTTGGAGGAGCATGATTTTTAATTCAATATAAGTATTTTTTTTTTGTTGATCGTTATTCAAGGAGTGGTGCGATATCTAGTGTGCCCACTCAACTATACTCCCTTATCAAGTGGATCACATATATGCATTTGGAGTTTCTTGTAATATTGCATCTATGATGCCCAGATTATGATCATTTGCTTTGTTGGTTTTTATCTTATGAGGCTATGAGGCCAAGCTCTTATATTTACATGAATAGGTAATGTATCTTGTAAAAGGATTAGAGTACCCTATAAATACTCTATTTAATCATTATACATTCTAAAAGATAAAGAATAACAAATAGTGATAATATCTTCCAATTTGGTTTATATTATAATATCTTCCTAGTTGGTTTATATTATAATATCTCCTTATTTGGTTCATATTTACCAATATGAGAGAGATATTGTTTTTTAAGATTCACCTATATTTTCTCGAATATTCATCATATCCCACTGTCCTGGAATATTCTTTGACTTTTTGGAGATATTTTTCTATATCTTGGACTATCATGTGTCTTCTTGCTATGACCTCGGTCGCGTGAAGACATCTTTTTTTGTCTTGATTCATCACTTGTCTTTTTACATATATTGCGACTTTATGGAGACATCTTTTTTCTATATCTTGTATTAACATGTGACTTCTTACCACGACATCGGTCAAGTGGTGACATGATGTCCTTGATTCGGGAGGGTACAATTACATACAATGGCAGATCTTCACCAAAATTTTTAGGGGAGCCAAAATAATATACTCAAAATTTATATATTTAACATTATTGTGACTAATTCAATAAAAATGAATACATAATCTAGTATATTTATAGTTATCAAAGAAATTACACATATGTAAAGGAATGTCTATTGTTTTTTCATCTTTTTGAACTCATGTAATTGAATTATAATTAAATTTTTCAGTTAACCTTTTTCGATGTAAATAACCATATTATTTGCAAAATATGCATCTTCCATTTTATTAATGTGTATTTGATTCCAAAAATATTCACAAGCTTTCATTTCATTGTTATGCGATAAACAACCATATTATCATGTTTTCATCTTCACCCGTAGTTTCTATCAATTTTAAAAAATAAATTTATTCTTTTATTTTTCGTTAATATACCTATTTAAAAAATAGTTTAAGACTAAAAAATAATTTATCATAATCTAATAAAAAGTTGAGAGACATAATTACTAAAAAAAACTATAATAATCAAGTTACAATTAAAAATCGACTATGAAAAATCACATAGTACATTGTTTCTTCTTCTATATTAATAAAAAATTAATATACAAAAAGATCATGAGATAAAAAATAATGCTAAATGTTAAACGAATAATTTACTATCAAGTAAGACGAGAGAAAGTTACCTTATTTATTTATTTAATAATGGAAGAGAAAATATGAAAAAATGAGAATAGAAATACCGAGTTTATGTCTAACTTTTTTTAGTAACAAAAGAAAATAAATAAACATGAGAGAAAAATACAACATATGAAAAACTCAAAAGACAATGGGTGAGAAAATAAAAAATATCTCAATAATTTTGTTTCTTTATATATTTGATTTTATATTTTTATTTATTATTGTACTTTATAAAAAAAATTATTTAATTTTTATTAATTTTGAATATAATATTATTTAATTTTAAAAATACAAATAATTTATATAATTTAAAAAAAATAATGAAAAAATAAATAAAAAAATTGGGGCTACCCTGCCAACCTCCGCCACTGATTACATATAAAACAAAATCAAAATTATGATTAGAAGATATCTAAATCTTCTCTAATCATCTTAAAAGTAAAGCCGATAAGAGTAATATAAATAGGCAAACATCCCAAAGTAGCAAAGGTTAGATTTTTTAAACTAAATCACACATCTAATAGATTTTTCATTTTAGATACTAGCTTAAGTGTTACACTATCTTCGGATATACCTTTATAACCAAGACCATAAAAAACACGGACATCATTTCAGGTTCACTCGTCCTTATATGTATTATTTAAGAATGATTTTTTTAGTTATACTTTATTTTTTTAATAATCTCTAAATCATGATATATCATTAATACTACAATATCAGAAATGCGTGAATATACGCTAGAACTCAAATTATATTTTAGTTCAAAGTCTATTTAATTTTAAATAAGAATATTTTAGTATGGAAAATTATGATGAATCTCAAAATACTTCACGGATCACTAGAAGATAATTACAACTTTTTGCAACTACTTCGGAACCTTTCGTAAAACGTGGGAATGAAATAGAAAAAGGTTTATGACAAGTTTGTTTGACAAAAAAATTAAGGGTTAAGTATGTTTTTAGTCCCTGAACTTTGACTCAAAATTGGAATTCGTCCCTGGTCGAAACTTTGATAAATTTTGGTCCCTAAACTTTAAAAACGAATGAATATAGTCATTTTAACCCAATTTTGTTAACTTTTTTTTAGGTTTCGAACGCATTTCTCAGTGAATATTAAGCCGAGAATGTGTCAAACGGTATAAACAACTCCAATATTTACTGAGAAATGCATTCGAAACCTAAAAAAAAGTTAACAAAATTGGGTTAAAAGGACTATATTCATTCATTTTTAAAGTTTAGGGACCAAAATTTATCAAAGTTTCAACCAGGGATGAATTCCAATTTTGGGCCAAAGTTCAAGGACTAAAAACATACTTAACCCAAAAATTAATTATGAAAGGATATGGATGTAACAAAAGTCAAATTTATACTAATGGTCCAAATCAAACATGGCCTTAAAAGAAGCAAGTTTAACTTTAAGTGAATTTCCTATATTCATAAGGCGACACTAGGGATCCTATATTTGTTTTATCGGCATAAAGTAGAAAGAATTGTTATTTAATATTTAAATTCTGTCTTCTAAATATAATGTAATTGATAGTGGAAACTAGGAAGATTTTATGACTTTGAGATTTTATTTCATGTATGCCACTAAGATTTTATAGCGGAAAGAATCTTAGTCCAAAAATGTTTGTTTTACTTTGTCTCTTAGTCAAATAATTTTTTAAATTTGCAAATATTGATGCGTGGATATATATTCTTAGGGTGGCGCCTCCTATTATAATTATATGTAGTTGGTATAACTAATACACTGTTGTAAAATAAGGATTTTATGACTTCTTTTAGGTCAATTATATGAATACAGTTAAAAAAAAAAACTTGTAACTATATTATACTTTTCTATATCAATATTTTTTATCAATATCTTAAGTGATTCATATTTATATATATATATATATATATATATATATATATATATATATATATATATATATATATATATATATATATGAAATCCAAGTATGAGTCTAAGTTTTATTGAGTAAAAATAAAAAAGTTAAATACCATAATGATAAAGGCTCATCAACTTTTTGTCATCAGATTTTTTGTTAAAAGATACTTCTAAGATTGAATACTTGAAATAAGAAAAAACAAATTCATCCGACTTTATAACAATATTAATTTATTATTTCTAAAGTGGTTTTTGGTATATTTTTGAAGATTATTGCAAAAGACTACATTTTTTTTAATGATCTTACTTCACACAATTGATGTCACATGCAACAATCTTCTCTTCAATTGTTAGGATGGAGCGCTTACCATTAACCAAAAGCTATAACTTAGTCATGGAGTTACTCTTTTTACTTAAGAGTGTAACAGTCAAAACGCCATGATTTGACTCTGACCCGACCTACTAACTCTTTCTCACGAGACAATTGATATCACATGCAATACTTACGACCATTAATAGTTTAATATCAGGAACTTGAATATATGGTGGAGTGAAACTCATTATATTTTAGCTCAAAGTCTATTTAATTCAATAGCGGATTATAAGAGGGGCAGGCGGGTGTCTTGGCCCCCCCTATTTTTTTTTAAAAAATTTTTTACTTATGTATTTTATTTAAAAAAAATTTAAACTATGTATTTTATTTTAAAATGTTTTAAATTATGTATTATATATTGAAAATGTTGAAAATTCATGAAAAATTAATTGAATATATTTTTATTTATTTTATAAAGTACAATATTTAATATTAATAAATAATAAAACATAAATTAAATATAATAAAGAATTAAAAATAAAAAAATATTTTTTATTTTTTATTTTTTATATATTGTAGTGTTTTCTCACACTCATTTGTGTGTGTTTTTCGTTTGTTTATGAAAAAAAAAACAATTAGATACAAACTCATTCTTTTTGTTCTCATCTCTCTTTTATTCTCTTCTATTATCGAAGAAAAAAAATGTAAGTGTATTGTCTCACTTGAAGAAATATAAGTCTTTGATTTATTCATTGTTTGTAATATAGAAGAAAAAAGTAATGTATTATATGTTTTTTCATAACCGATTTTTAATTGTAACTTGATTATCATATATTTTGTTTCTAGTAATTACATATTTTAATTTTTATTAGTTTATGATAAATTATTTTTCAGTCTTAAGTTTATATATATATATATATATATATATATATATATATATATATA
>Ga0214543_1007247_pt1 | contig 19191 bp, 7 predicted proteins | sample CNSS2metaG_FD_160094 | JGI IMG/M metagenome (GOLD analysis project Ga0214543, IMG submission 160094) | Root nodule microbial communities from cowpea collected in UCLA plant growth center, Los Angeles, California, USA - CNSS2 | ecosystem: Host-associated > Plants > Roots > Nodule | place: USA...
ACACAAATATATATATATATATATATATATATATATATATATATATATATATATATATATATATATATATATATATATATATATATATATATATACACTCATCTACTTCTCCTTATGATCCCATATCAAGGATATACTAATGGAGTATTTTAATACTAAAATAATATTTTTTATCTATAATAAAAAATATATTAATTATATAATATTTGGAGCGTTCCGATTCTTATATACAAAATTAAAAAAAAAAATGGTTATAACGTGTAATGTTTTTAAATGTATATCATGCGAAAACAAAATAGTAAACCAAAACGATAAAAGAGCACTGAAAAAGTGAAACTAAAATAGTTATTTCTATAAAGATTAAAAATTGATTTGATAGTATGAGACCTTTTTTCTCACTAAACTATATAAATATATCCCGAAGAAGGCAAACATATGGTAGAATAACATTACCTAACGGATTCTTGTGAATAGGAGAGAATCCAAAACCTTAAGCAATGTCATGTATTTGGAAATGAATTGCGATAGACAAGACATACATACTTTAATTTAAAGGGAAGAAAGTTTTGTTTCTTTACCTCATAAAGTGATCTACCATTTCCAAATATGAAATCAATGGATCCTTGGATTAAGCATTCTTTAAAATAATGTCTTCCACCATCATCATTCAGTGTATCCTGCGCACCATAAAATCCACATCCATAGAAAGCTGCTTGATCACCGGTAACTCTCAATGCCACTGCTTGTGCCCCCACCGCTCCTGGTAACGGTGGAGGAGCCGTGTTCTTTTCAGAGAATCAAATTGTAAAAATCTCAGATCACATATGGCCATAATATCCCAGAAATATTCTTAATGAAGAGATTATATATAAGTAACATCAATTCAATCCACAAATTAGAAATTAGTGGATAGTCTGTTAACAGTCTGATCTCGAGTGAAACAGAATGTCCAAGAAAATTCGTTAGGATAGGCTCTAACTTGGCTATGATACCATGTTAGAAGTGAATTTTAAGCCTAACTCAACCCTACAAAACCAACTTGTAAAGTGAGGTTTGCACCTCAGTTATATATTATAAATTGGCTTTATCTCAAGTCGATGTGGAACTTTCAACACAAATTAACATCATTTTTAATCTAAAATCTCGAGACATTAAGTTTATGAGTTTTTTTCTTATATAATATTAAATTTTATTATTTTTATACAATGTAGTACTTAGGTTGACATTTAAATTATTGTTGATAAAAAGTAACATATGATGCATGCGTACTTACCCTAAAGCTGATGTTGTAAGCAGTGAACTTAGGAGAAAAAATGGCAAAGGAGTAGCTGTAGGAAGTACCGCCGGTGGAATTGGCGGTGTCGTTCCATTCTATGATTGTATTCAGATACCCTTGACCTTGAATTATTAAGTTTGTTTTGTTGGCTTGCACTGTTACCTTCTCCCTGTGATTTGTAACAACTTATCAAATATTTGAAGTGAGATACAGCTACTAATTGAAGTTTATTTTGTGCAAAAATTATATCCTTAAGTAATTAATTATAAGTTATCTTATATATTTATTCGAATTTTGAAATGATTATTAAAAATATCAATAATATTACTATATATAATAAAGTAGAAATAAACTATATAATGTAAAACAATTTTATATATGCTAAATTTTCAACTTCACTCTTCTAGATAGATTATTGCATATATAAATAGGTTTTGGTTTTCAAGGATTTTTGTTATATTGCTAAATATTTTTCTAAAATAGGGATTGAAGTGTGAAAACAAAAACGCTATAATTATATATAGCCAGACACGTCTAGTCATGTCCTATAACTTTGAATGAAAACACTAACGATCATCCGTTATTCTTTCATTTTTATGTTCACTGCATTATCTATAAGTAATCTTAATTACACCACTTTTTACGATAGTTTTGTTCCTAGGCAAGATTTTTATAAATAATTACTTTAATATTTTTTTTATTTTGACGACTTAAAAACAATGAATTACTATAATTAAATTTTTTATTCCTTGAGAACCTTTATATACTAACTCAACGGATATTAATGGCTGATTCTTGTAAGAGTGGAACCTTATAAACAAGAATATGCATAACAGTTGGTGGAGTTAGTGTTAGTGATGTGAGATAGAGTTTTCTCCACCTAATAATTTAACTTTTTGGGGTAAGTTCATGGCATGGAATAAGCACCTTTACGACCAAGTCATCTAAAATTTGATCCTTCACAGCCTCCATTCTTACCAAAATTAATTTTTGAACATAAGACAACCTTTGAATCATTTACCCTTCAGTCTAAGAAGACTAAGAGAGTTTCTGAGATGTAATACAGAATCATTGATTTGTTTTTTTGGATTCATGATTGACTTGAACTAGGTGTCTGGTTTAACAGATGAAAGAAAAAGTAAAGTGAAGGTGATGAGGCAGAAAGGATGAAGAAAAAAGTGAGAGAGAGAATAAGGACCTGTATGTACCAGAATCGATTATGATAAGGGTGGTATCAGAGCAAGATTCAGGAACAGCATCAACAGCTTTTTGAACGCTGCTGAAGTTAGCACAACCCTTCAAATCAACCGTGAAAACAAGACTCACGTTATAGTCTTGAATAAGCCTGGAATCCCACTTGGCCCCTTCACATTTTTCCTTATGATGATGGTGGTGGTGATGATGATGATGATGATGATGTCTCCTCCTAGTTATACTTGTTATCAGAGATACCAAGTCTTGAACGCCACTAAGCTTTATAATCTTGCTAAATATACCAAGTGGGAAACTGAAAGTATGTTGAGGACTAATGGATATGTTATCTCTGGGGGAAGGTGAAGTGGAATGAAGAACAAAAGAGATAGAAAAGAGAAAAATGACAGAGGCAGAAAGCCAGAAGAGGTTTCTGTTGAATACCATCATTTAGCTTTATGAAATGGTTTAGTTTGTTTCTTATTGAGCTAAAAAAGGGTTTGGGATTGAGGGGAGAGTGAGGAATGCTTGTATTATGTGCATGTGAAAAGGGTTTGCTAGTGATGCTTGATTGGAGTGGGAGGTAAGAAATGTTCGTATGGAGTTGTGTCATGTCTAGTTAGGCTTGCAGAGATTATACTAGAGTCTGTTTCTTAAAGCATTATGGATCGAAAAAAATGTTATTTGGCATCATTTGATAATCATTTGAAAAAATTTATTTTGTATTTCTAAAGAAAAAGAGGGAGAAAAAAGTAGTAAAGAATAGTTATAGGTGTAAAAAAATTTCTGTTATCTTTATTGAGAAAATTGATGGTAAAATAAAGATGTTCAGTAATAGAGATTGGAAGATGGACACGCGAAGTAATTGCACAAAGATCGAAAATGGATAAAAAATGAAGTCAAGGATAAAATAAATGCAGAGATTCATTCAGTACTGGGTTGGTGTGAGTGAGACTGTGCATGAACAAGATTATTTTGTTTGATTCCAGAGCAGTGAAGTTGGCTTCTTATCTTAGAATGCACTTTTTTTCTATTGCAGATACTTCGAATTGAATCTGCTGCAATCACCCCTCTTGGACTTGTGTCTTGTATTACTTGTTATTAATTTATACTTGGCTCGTAGGAATTCCAGGTCTTTGTAATTTTTTTTCATGTTAATCTTAATTTGTATAAAATCTTAAGATAAAAGTTACTAGCTATATTTGAATTTATGAAGCCATTGAGAATAACGGAAATGAGACAATTAAAAAGTTAAATAAAATATAAAGATTGAAAGAGTGAGTGATAAAGTATCAGAATAACTAAAGAAGATAAATTCATAAACGTTTTTTCAGTTTATTTCCATTTAACAATTTAAGCTCGTTAGATTAAAAGAATTAGTGAAAAAAAAAAGTATAAAAATAATGAATAATTGGATTTTGGGATTTATATTGATGATATGAAATTACCCAAATTCATTTATGCATAGTAAAATATAAATCATTTAAAATAATCCTATGATATGAAAGAATAGGTACCGAAAAGTATCAAATGGTTAGACTTTAGTCTTCTTAAACCATTATAGCCTAGCTATTGGTAACAGTAAATTGGTAAGAATGTGTTGAAAAGAAAAAACTACTCATCCGTTTAAAAGCACACCCCTAAGCTCAGCTTCGATGTCTTTGACTATCTATTGGTAATCTGTTTAATAGGATCAACTCCTCCAACCCTTCCAGCTGCCACGGCATTGGCAATGTGCTCAACAAACTTTTCTCTCTGGAACATGTTTTGGCAAAATTGAGAGTACCAGTCACCACTCGAAATACTAGACAGAGCTGCACATTCTGTATGTTTTCAAAGATAGGACCATAACAGTTGCTTTCAAGATGACTATCTCACAATTTACCCAACAAAGCAAAATATTCTTCATGCTGCTTCCGTTCAGTAAATAATGAAACAAAATTCGAGGCATCTAAAACAAAAAAGTTTCAGCTATTTCTGTATGAAATATAAGTTAATACAATTTTGAAAGATATTATAATAAGCTACTTCAGTTACATCATGCTGTCCATTTTCATCAACAACTAACTTCCTATAGCATCTAATAGTCTCACATCGCTTAGAAGTCGAGGTCTAAGACGATTTAAATACCTTCCATTATTCAAGACACCTTTTAAGGACAAAACCGTGACAGACTCAGATACATAATGATTGATTCTAACGATGTCTTGGGATCGGAACATTGACGCCTAGATAAATACGTATTAGTGAAGGGATGTAGGGAACTAACTTCTTAGTTATCTTCTATTGACTTGTTATATTTTGAATTTGATATTTTTCCAGGGACTAGTAATCGAAGTTGATTAGAATTCAGCTGGAAAAGATTATTTGGCTGTAAACAGTTCACTGACAACCATATTATCCTAACTACATCAAGATTGACAAAAGATAGGTAGATACGAACTTCTTTTTCATCTTCAACAAATTTTTCTTGCGGGGTGGAACAGCCAGAGGCATTCTTGGAAGTATTTGAACGGCTCATCCTTTGTGACAACCTTAATAACAGTTAGCATCATGTAAGTTCAGAGAGAGAGAACACATAACAATTAACAAAAAGACGTGATTAATTAACGGATCCATGATGTTTGAGAGCATGTAATTACATATGAGAGAGGAACGAATATATAAAAGAAGAACCGGAGAGGGAGCTTTTAGCATTAAAAGGACAATGAGACATGAAAATCATACAATTAAAGAATAATTTGTATGATTAAATTTATTAATTAAATTTAATTATGTAAATGATCCTTTTTTTTTTTTATTATATTTGGTTATCTTTTGATATCTTTGTTATTTTTTGATATTTGTTATATTTTTTATATTTGTTATATCCTTGATATTTTTGAATATCTTTTGTTATCTTTTGATATCTTTGATATTTTTTTATATCTTTGATATTTTTTATATATTTTTTTATTTTTTATTTCTTTTGATATTTTTATTTTTTATTTTTTATCTTTTAATGCCTATAAATACCAAGGTCTACTCCAATTGCAATCACTCTTTCACTCATTAATAAAATTAATTTATTAAAGAGATATTCTCTTGGTTCTTGACTTAGACATCAAGGTTCTTATAAAAGACAGTGATCTTTGTGACAAATTTTCTTTAACTTATCAAAGACCAATGACGAATCTCTTTGACTTATCAAAGACTGGGATCTTTATGGTGTCAATATTAGTAGATTCTTATCAAAGACAGGGATTTTTGTGGTGAACTTTTTTCAGACTTATCAATCTCAATCGTGGCATCTTGACTTATCAATCCTTAATTGGACTCTGACGTCTAGACTTATCTATCTTTGCTTGTGGCATCTGTCCTTTTGATTGGGTTCTTATCAAAGAGGACCTCTTTGTGACGAATCTTCCTTTGCTTATCATTCTGCTAGATTGTGGTGCGCATTCCATCTCTGTCTTATTATTCCACATTCTTTACTCTTATTTTAATCGTTCTTTACAGAAGATATTCAAATTTAGAAAAGATCATTATCTTCCGAAATCTGGTAAAAGCAAAATTAGAGAGGGTAAAGGGGAAGAGATAGAAGACAAGTCGTTGAACCTTCCAGATGGCTTCAAGTTTCAACATTTTAAATAGCCTTGACTTCCATTAAACTGTGACATTATGTCATTTCCATATGATTATATTCCTAGCCCTAGCATAGTAAATAAATGGCAAAATTAAGTTATTACAATTGTCTTCAAACTTTAAATGGGAACCTTCTCTGGTACAAAAGCAATTAATTTATGTTCACAATTGTGTGCTCAGTTGCCTACACTGACATGATAAAAACTCACATACTGGATGCAGGAATCATATATGCACTGATTACTGGTAAAGATAATTCAGTTTTAAAAGGTAAGTTAAAAAGAAACAGCAGACCAAATTCATAAATAAGAAGGGTAAAAAAATTAAAATGTTTCATTTTTTTTGTATTAGCCTGGTTACTATAATTTACTTTTCTGTGTCTAAAATTCCATGCAAATCATCAAACACAAGTACAACAAACAACTGAAATAGAAAAAACGAGTACCTAACTCTTTTGCCAACCAAGCTATTTGAACTTTCTTCAGAGCTCTTTGATTCCACACAAGATCAGCAAATGGACCCCACTCTTTCCACAAAGGAAGAAAGGAAAAGGAACATCAAACATCCTATGAGGAAAAACACAAACAGTAAGAACTCAATGAAAGTAAAACATAGTTCATTGTCTATTTTAATCGTGTAGGATATTCTTTTGATAGGCATGACAAACAGAACAGCAGAAAACAAATGACTTTGAATAGCAGAAGCGAAACTCACCTTTGTAGCTTTTGCAGGTAAAGTATCTTTCTTCAAGTGGAGAACAAACAAAATTTTCAACTATCTCTCCAAATTATGTAGGGTAGCTCCCCTACATGCTCTCAACAGATCAAGTAAAATATTCCCATTTTCAAGACAAAATATACTGCACAGCTCTCCTACAATGTTCACATGCATGGATCTTGAATTGGTGAGGTGGAATAAATAAGCTACTTAAGCATGAGAATAAATGATGGAACAGAGTTTCAGAAGTCAGACCATAGAAACAAACTGCTATTAAAAGACAGAATCCTAACTTGTCCTGCGTCCATTACATAGACAGCTAGAACACAATATTCCGCCATCTCTGATTACTCCTCTTAATCCGAACTCCTATGATAAGAAAAACAAAACAATAAACAAATATTATATCAAACAATTGACTCTAAACATAGTGGGGACCAAGCAGACCTTTGGAAACTGAGCACCTAGCTCCAGCTAGAAGGATAATCATGAAATATCCTTCAGATCCCGAATTCTTACATGAAGGAGATAGTGACCAGAGCATAGCTTTCTAACTATATCTGTTACTATACGACTAAATTGATAAATGTCTCACTCTACCTGCCTGCAGGTAACAAGTCCTCCAAAGTGTTATCTGTAAAGAGGGTATTAAATCTTAATTTCTCCTCATAACTCAATTACACACAATAAGTTCTATTCTACATTATTCAATTAGTCTTTTTTTGATATGTAAAAGTACATTATAACATGGTAGTGTCCATGTTAAACTCATGCTAATATTCCCCGCTAACAATTGGATTTATTTTCTATGTATAATACATGCTAGCATTTCACACTAAAATTGATAGTTCAATTACAATCTTATAATTAGATACTTCTTAATTATATCTTTTCCAATATGTAATCTTCTTCATTCACCCAGGGCATGTGAAAAACAACCTTAGTAATAATGCTGCTCATGTAGCCACGGTCACTCCATCAAGAATACCTGTTTCCAAAAGCTCTTTTGCAGTCGTAGGCTTCCTGTTGACCATAACTTTCTTCAACATTTTCAGCTCCAGTTTGTTCCTCAGAGTTCCCAATGCACTGTTGATTCCAGTTCCTCCACTGACACCTTCAGACACACTCACCGCAGTCTGATCACAACATTTATCCTTCACATTCCTCACCGCCACCTTGGAGGACTCCTTACTCAGCTCCTCGCACTCTCCTTTATCCTTTTCAACTGCAATCTCAGCATCCACATTCAATCCCACTTGTTGGAAAAATTACCCAAAATCGACAGATTCTTGGTTCGATGTAACAGTTTGACCACTGAAACATTCTGAGTTTGATCCATGTAAAGGGTACCAGATTCCTGCAAACTGCGTCCATGCACAGATAAATCTATTAGAGATTGAGATGAGTCATAGGTCAGTGAAAGGGGACATAAATTAAGCAAATGAGCATAATTAAGCATGAAAATCAACATGATTTTAATTGGATTTGAAGATAAAGGAAAGGAGGAAGAAAGAAGGAGAAAGTGAACCACTGGTTTCACTCACTCACTAAGGCACACAGAGGAAGACAGATAATTGGAGATTCGCTGATAGAATAGAAGACGAGGTTTGAAGAAAGGGTAAATGGCAGATCGTAAATAAATTTATCAAATAAACCTAAACATTTAATTGATGGAAATGCCTCTAATATAAAGATAAGTGGAAATACGTTTGTTTATTTGTTTATAATAATAAGGGTTAAAATACTTTTTCTTTCTTTTTATTTATCAACTAATATCAGTTTGGTTCTCAAATTTTTTGTTGTCTTAATTTGATTCTCATTTTTTAGAAAAATAATTCAATTTAGTCCTTATGATTAATTTGATCAGATGGTGTTAAAGTCAACCCGTGTCAATCTTTGATTTTTTTTATTATTTTTTACATGTATCTCTTCACCGTTGTGTCACGTGTCAAAATGCTTCAATTTGGTCTCTATATTTGTTTTTAGTTTCAATTTAATCCAATTTTTGTAAAAATGAAGCAATATTGTCTCTCTTAAATTAACACTCAATTTACTTATTTATAAATTGTATGGTCATATTCCTACTAAAATTAACGTTTTTATTAAATATTTCTATAAATATTTAAAATTAATTTTAAATTCTATACAAAACATTAGACTTTGGTTTTGTTTTGAATTTGAAATTTAATTCCTAAAGTTATGTGTGACAAGTTATTTAATTTTTAATCTTGACTAAGTTTGTATAATATGATACACTTGATACCTTTATATATGATGACAAAATTGTTAATTTTTAAAATTAAGTTTGAGATTTAACTTTGTTTAATAATAAAACTAAAAAAAACTTATTTAAAAATATTTCTACAAATATTTAATGAAAATGTCAATTTTATTAAGAATATCATCATAAGTTATATACAAAACTTAAATTGAGTGTCAATTTAAAGAGGGACAATATTGGTTCATTCTTACAAAAATTGAGACTAAATTGAAACTAAAAACAAGTATAGGGACCACATTGAGTCATTTTGACATGTGGCACAACTATGAAGTGACACATGTAAAAAATTAAGAAAATTCAAAAAAATAAAAAATTGACATGTGACGTTCATTTTAGCACGGTCGTCAAACTTAACGGCAGTGACCAAATTGAATGATTTTTAAGAAAATAAAGACCAAATTGAGACAACGAAACAACTTGAGAACTAAACTGATATTTTTTAACCAAGATTTTGTACGAAAAACTCGTCATATATGCTTAAATAAAGAAAAACAAATTGTTTTTCTCTTTGAGTTTCGATCCTTTTTTATTTGATATATTTAATGATCCTATTGAGTAATTTATATTATTGTTATAAATATACTTTTTAACTATCGAAGATGATTTTACAAGATTTGTTTGGAGTTTTTTCATTACTTTACAAGTTGAGTCTCAAACTTTTTAACTTTTTTTTTTTCCTTTTAGACAGATCATCTAAAATCAAGATGAAATTGATCTTATGTGATATTGGATAAAATTTCTCATGCAATTGTTCCTACTAATATTATATATCAATATTATGTAGAAAGATATAAATTTAATTCACAAAATATTATTTTCAATTCAAAATCTGATAAATTTATAAGTATTTTTTTATATATTAATTCACTCATTTATCATAATAGAACATGATTCTTTAATTCTTTATTAGAAAAACTTTTACTATACAAATCATATTGCACTAATTTGAATCGATTACTATAATAAATTTTTGACTTTGATAGTTTCTTTTGAAAGAAGATGATAAAAAAGACACAACATATACTAATGACAATATTTTTAAGTGTGATTGTTTTTTTTTTCTTCCTAAATCCACTTTCTATAGTTTACATTTATAAATTATTTGTAATATTATGGTCCACCTATTATTTTACTCTTAAATTAAAAGTATCGTAATGATTCTTTTAACATAGGAAATGATTATTTTTAATATTATGGTCCACCTAGTATTTTACTCATTTTTCTATATAAATGCTTACATATTCCATAGGCATCACCTTAAAGGTACAAATTTTCATTATATAAGGTCATTTAAAAAATTTGAAGTCTAGTACTTCCATGGAGGGAATTGAAAGTGTAAAGAAAAGTTTTATGAGTAAGTTAATGTCATGAGTTAAAATATTTAAAGGCACATAGATATTGATTCAGCCAGATATTAGGTACAAATTCAGTATCAACCGCATATATCTTGTATTTTTATTAACATATATACTTGCAGAAGTCAAAAGCTTCATTGCTAGATGGAGCAGAAAATTGCAAACTCACTAACTCAAACAAACTAAAAATAGCATATAATTGGAGGTGTCAGCTAAATGAGAACAAATATTTTTTCTATTCATATCTCTAATTGATTTTGAATCTTCAACGTATATTTCTTGTACAGAGACATTTACATCTTCTGCCTAACATTAAATATTTATAAATTATCATATGTGAAATGAAAATTACTCTATTTATATATTACAATTTTATTTTATTTTTAATAGATCTAAATTTTTGAATACAAATCTTAAAAATTAAAATATAAAACAAACCAAATATTGGACATACTAGAACTAAATTACCATCAATTTGAAGCGCATAAAATTTAGTTAAATTTGATTAAATTAGGAATTGAAACGGGAGAAGAGTGAAATGAAAATAAAGAATAGTAATATTTTAATAAATAAATTTTGATAATTTTTTCGTATAATTTGAAGTGAAATCTTTTAAATAATTTTGAAATATAAAAAATTAAAAAGTAAAAAATTATTTAAAAAATGTCATATCAAATAAAATTGTATTAGAAATTTATCAAAATTTAAATTATTAAAATATTATTTTTCAATAAATAAATAAAGGTATCTAGAGAGAAAATAACATATGGGGGAACTTCCAATATGCAAACAAAATGTGCAGGTTAGTTTTTGCTGAAGATGAAACTATAACTGGAGTACTGATATAATATATTAATCAGTAATACGCTTGAAATTTTGAAACTGCTATTTTTACTTTATTTCCTGGGAAGTTGCAAAAAACGCTTACAACAGTAGACAGTGAAAAACTGAAAAACTGTTGTTTTAGCTTCAAAAGAATGACATGTACCTATTGCAGTAGTTTGTGCCATTATCTCCAGCAATTCTCAACTGATATATATAGGATGAGTAAGAAGCAATTTGGTATTGTTTCATAAGACGAAAAACAGAGAAACTTACCCACACCAACGCAGCATGAAAACAGTTCTCTAAACACCAACATTTATTGGTTGCCCACTGTACTACACAGTAGGCGCATGGTATCATATATATTGATACATATATAATGCAGTTCGAATTGAAGCATAAAGTACAACAAAACAAAGAGTACAATAGTAGTACAGTACATGCCAAAGGATGCAAGTTGCCCTTTTCAAGAGAAAATCGCCCTTAAGAAGGACGGTTCATTCCCAGCAATCTTTCAACTTATTACACATTCTTGCTCCATCCACCATGATCGAATCAAAAGAAAACCTTGACAAAAATGGAGGATAACTATGCCTCTGCACCACCACCTCCATGCTAGAGAGAAGCAGTTTGGAGAGGATTTGAGAAGGAGGGTTGGATTTGGCGTTATAGATTGTGTGCGAGATGACTTATAGCTGTGTGAAGAGTGACTTTTTCTGAAAAGTAACACATAAACAAAACAGAAAAAGGGTTAAACCAAGATTCTTGTTTCAGCATCTTCCAAAGCATATACCATTGCCACCTCCATTGCTCTCCACATCTGATATACACTTTTGCATAAATCTCACATCATACGTATTTTCTTTTTGGCAACACACCATCCACCGTTTCTAGAATGATTAGTTGGTATAGTAGTATCCCACTATGCCCTAAGCTTTCTCCTAACTATAGCTACTTCAGCAGTTCAGCAATCAGTTTCTTGTTACCTAAACTACCTTATTACCTACTAGCTCATGTTCATTACCCACTTATAATGCCTTACTTTCACTTACAGAAACACTCATCGACGACACTTTTGTTAGAAATTTAAGTGTCAGTCTAAGTTCCATATCGATTAAAAATATAATGTAGAACACTATATAAGGATAAAAATCCATAAATTTATAAGATTTTGGATTGAAAGTTGTCTTAATGTCTCATGTAGTTGGATTTAAGTTTTATTGGTATCAGACCAATTTTATAAGATTAAATTAGGTTTAAAATTCAATTTTCTTTGCCACTTTTTTTATATTTTTTACTAGCGAGGTTTTCCCTGTACGTATTTAGAGGAAAAATGTAAAAGAAATGAAGTTGAATACCACCTAGGAAAGTAACTCTTGGGTCTGTCTAGCATGTGCAGATAAGGGATGGGCAAAATACATGCAAGGAACAACTTCGGCCACGCGTCTCAAATATTTTATAGTTCATAAGTGCAGTTCTGTCTCCTTTACAAAGAAGAGAAAATATAAACTTTAAAAAAGTTAAGTTGTATACACTTTTTTTCTTTTCCTCTTCCCCTATAAATCTTAGTGACCAATATTATTTATGACAACAGCAGCAGCATGTCATATATAGTTCTCTAAATATTCTCTATTCTCAATTTCATTGAGTGATGCATTCCTTAGTAAGAGGATTTTACTCTTTGATGAGTACTTTGAGACAAGTTTTAAGTTAGAGGGTATTAAGAAACACTTCCTCGTGATTAGCGAAGAAATAAGTGGGTTTAATCACAAACCAATGGCTCATCCAAAACAAATGAATGAAAGCCATAGTGCATTAAGCTAATTAACCTATTCTATTTTGGGAAGAGAATTCCTCTTTTTCTTCTAATTTTCTAAGTTACTTTTGGAAAAGGAAAAAAATAGTAAAATACAATGTCAATTTAACATTTTCAATGACTAAAAAAAAAGTGTAATGAGTAAGTTAATATTAATGTGATAAAGCATTAGAGATTTCATCTCTTAACATTGGAAGTTAATTTAATTGGTTTAACCTGATGCATACTCTGATGTAACAGCACTGCAAAAGGTTAATTGCTTCAAATATATATTAAAAAGCTTAAATAGTTTTTTTTCCTCCTGCGTTATTAAAATGAATACCTTAAAACAATTCGATATTATATATATATATATATATATATATATATATATATATATATATATATATATATTTATATAATGTTAAGTTAATTTGCTGAGAGATCCAAGATAATTTGTTGGAGAGGTTCTGGTAACTTGTTGAGAGATCTTGATAACTTATTGGGAGATCACTAATCACTTGTTGAAAAGTCCTTAGTCACTTGTTGAGATGTTCCTGGTCTTTGTTGAGAGTTTTCTTGTCTGTCCTGAGAGGTTTTGTTCTCTGTGAGAGGTCCCTGGTCACTTGCTGAGAGGTTCCTGATCAATTGTTGAGAGGTCCCTGGTTGGTCCTTAGTCACTTGCGCAGAGGTCTTTGGTCTCTATTGAGAGACCCCTGGTCTCTGATGAGAGATTTTTGGTCATTGTTGAGAGGTTCCTGGTCACTTGCTGAGAGATTTCTAGTAACTTGCTAAGAGGTACTGGTATGTGTTGAAAGGTTTTTGGCCATTTGTTGAGAGATTCTTTGTCACTTAGTGAAAGGTCTCTGGTCTCTCTCTTCCTTCCTCTATTAGTTAACATTAAACATAAACTATTCAAATATTAAAAATTACTATCATATAATAATCTCTCTCTTTTTTTTTAGCCATTATTTTTAATGTTACATTTTTCCTTAAAATATATGTAGAGACATGAAGTGCTTCTTTCCAGTAATATAAAATCAAGACATTTTTTTTTTGTGTACGTAATTTATATATTTATTTTATCTTTAATTATATTTTAAAAATTTAAAATTAAAAAAAATTAAAAGGACTTACACTAAGAATTTGAAAAGAGTATTTTCGTCTGTCAAATATACCTACGGATTGCAGAGAGAATGTATGGAGGGTGTAGGAAGAAAGTCCTTCGTGGACATTTGTTGGGCATATAGTTAAAATAATGGGCCGAACAATCGGATAAGACTTTCCAATATGGGTTACTGCATTCAAATATAAAATAATGGTTTGCTTCAATTTGAATGCAATTTTAATTTTTCACACATTTCAATAATTGAATACTTTATTTTCTCAATAATTTGATGTGTACCTCTTAATCATATTTTTCATTCACTTTTTGATAAAATTATGTGAGTTTTCTAATACATGAAAGTCTCAAGTTGTTGAGTACAATTTAATTAACTATGTAAAACTCGGCCCTTCATTTTCCACTTGCCCAAGCGTAGCAATTTTTAAAAAAGAGATGTATTACTTATTTGTCAATTACTTAGAATATTATTTCTTTTATATTTTCTGTCATATCAAGTATCTCATCATTTTTTTTCTCTTCCTTTCGTATATATTTTGAAAATTAAACAAATATTATAGTCTTGTAAATAATTTTTAATAAATTTTACTTATTTTTTATTAAAACTAATAAAGGCAATATTTACAATCGTTGTAAAATAATACTCTAATGGACGGTTGATACCTTAACAATGAAATGATTTTATTTCTACATGTCACTATTCTATGGTTGTTAAACATAGTATAATTAAAGTTTATGACGGTCTCTTATAACTAATCAAACCTTGAAAAGATGCAGACTCTTTTTCTTTATTTAAAAATCGAATCGCAATTTTCAAATATTTAGAATAACAAATTATGAGAGAGAGAGAGAGAGAGAGAGAGAGAGAGAGCTGTAAAGAGACGAATTAAGAAAATAGGTAAATAAAGAGTAAATTATTAAGTGCAAACGAGAACGAAAAAATAATCAAGTTTTTAGATTTTTTTTTTCTTTCCATTGTTATTTATTAAAAATATCACACATTTCAGCTTTTTGTTAGTACCATAGTGCAAACTTTCAATAATATCATTATATTAATTTCACCCAATTAATAAAACTTATATTAGAGAGATATATTAAACTAAATTTTACGCTCCGTGTAAATTTTGCAAACTCATTGTACTGTCTGTGAATAACATATGTAATCATAGAATAAAATTATTGATTTTTTTTTTCGCTATAATGGTTTGATAGTGTAAAATTGCATTACACCATAATTTAATCTTGGAATATTCTACATAATAATTAAGAGTATTATTTTAAAATTACTACTTTTAGAGTTTATTTTTATGCGTTATAAATGTAAATATACTTTTTTATACCTCAATCTTTTACGTTAATTAGTATTGAATAAAACAAAAAATTTAAATTCATATAAACTTTTTAATTTAAAAACCTAAAATGAATCAAAATAAAATTTAACATAAATTCAAGAGATAGAAAAAAAATACATTAACCAGAAATTTAAAAATAATATTTCACTTTATATATTGTTTTAGTTCTACTTTCTTATTGTTGAAATATATGGATTAAAAAAAAATCTAAAATTCAGAAACTAAGATAATGTATATTAAACAAAACCCTACGTCATCATGCATACACAGTGTTTACTTTAAAAGTCATCCACGAATTAAAAAATTCTGTGGTTTATTTTATGCAATCTACTCTTTGCTTCCTTGCGTGGATATTTGATTTTTTTTTTCAACAAAAGGGACTCGCAATTTTATTGGAGGGATCCATATATATGAAGCAGCAAATTAGGTGAACTCGTAAATGTGATGGTGTAGTATGAACAATAACGTGATATGGATTGAGAATTTAAAAATGAGTCAACTGTGTTAAAGACCTGCATGTGGACATGGCTATATATGGTCAAGTCAATTTGGCACAAAATTCCTACCAATCCCATTAAGGTCAAGGTCCATGCATCTTCGTTACTGCATGGATTTACCAAACACCTTCTGCATGGCGGCTTAAAATATCTGTTTCCATTTTCAAACATGACCCAGTTATACAAAACTTATTTACCAATTTGTTCTAAACTTTAGGTTTCCCCTTCTTTAATTTATAGATGTTAGATTCAGTCAAAATCCACAAGTATAGTACTTGACCTGATTTCGATGTAGTTGTTCTTCTTTTACTCTTATATTTTATGAACTTTATAGGAACCTAAAAAAACTGGAATGGCTCTTTCAACCAGAGATTCGGGTTAATCTAAGAAAGAGGTTAGAAAAAACAAAAGTACTGGTTTAATATGATCAAATATTGGTGGAGATATTTTTGAAGAGGTGCACTAAGTGTAGCTTAATTTCACACTTTGTATAGTGTAAACTTGTTTATCTTTAGTCAATGTAGGATCTTCAACACTTTGTTCACATTGAGGTATATACAAAATCTCATTAGAATAGGTTTGAATTCATGGCTCTGATGATCAGTGGCGGAACTACTTAAGGACAAGGGGAGCCATGGCTCCCCCAAAGTTTTTGAAAATTATTTTTTATATATATTTATTATTTTTTAAATTATATTTATATATTATTTATATTAAGTTTATATTATGAAAAATTATAATAAAAGATAAAATAAAAAGTTTAATGGAGACATTGATTTATAAAAGAGATTATAGTTTTTTTTTTGCTATAAGAATTTTCCATCATGTAAATTATCATGAAAGTGTGTGAGGAGAAATAAATACAAAGAGACAAATTAGAAAACATAGGTTGGGAAATACATAGATTGAGATTGAAATATACATTCTTGGATGATCTCTCACATATCAAGGTTAATATCTTATTATGATTTATATATGTTAAATTTATGATTCTTTTTAAGATGTTTCTTCCAAATTAAGTTTATCCCAAATGACTATAAACCCTAATTTTGATTTTAGGGATTTTTTTATGAAATTTGCATGAACCTTAATTATAATTTTTCCCAAATTATTATAACCCTTAATTATGAAATTTAGGGATTTTATGTTTTCTGCTACCTATGGTAAATTTTTTTAAAGTTTTGAATTTATGTAGTGTTACTTATTTAATTAAAGTTGTATGAGTTTTGTTATGTTTTGTATGGTGATAATTGTGATTTATGAATATAAATTTTATCTTTTTCTAAATAGATGAAATGTGATAAATTTATATTAGAAATTATGATAAAGAGTAAAAGAATTGATTCTTTTTTAGAAAGAGTAAGATTTGTGATAAAGATGAAAAAAAAATGCATCTACATTAACTAAACTTGAAATCTCACAAGAACCAAGAATTCAAGACAATGAAAAACAAATATATAAAGTTCCTATAGATAAATATAATGAATTTAAAAATTCATTAGAACGGAATCCGGAAAAAACGTCCTCAACTTTGATAATACTCACCAAATCAAATTGATGAGGTATGAAGGGCTTATCAAAATTGTATTCATGGTTTTTTATCATGATATAATAACATGATATAATAACGAATGATAGTCATATTTTTTTTTAATTTTACTATTATGTGTGTTTGTTTTAAGTAGAGGAAATGAAGAGAAAAAACGAAAAGTTTTTTTTCTAACTAAACAAAATTATATGTAACAAATTTAATTTGGCGCCCCTAAAGTTTTTGTCCAAGTTCCGCCACTGCTGATGATACTATGCTAAGCATAACTCAATCCTACAAAATCAGCTTATAAGATGATGTATGCACTTACTTATATACTATAAATTCGCATTATATCTAGTTGATATGGAATTTCCAACAATCTTACATCGATTAGAGATAAAAATAAATTTAGAATATATAAATGGATGCAATAAATATCATTTTATAAATTAATTTTTTAATGTTGTGTTATATTTAAAGTTCGCATTTTAAAATGATTTGAGAATATTATTTAAAATATATCTTAATGAGATATAAAAAGTATTATGATTGAAAATTCAAATGTAAGCATGAATCTCACATGTATAAAAATTGAAAAAATTAAATATTTTTTAAGATAAAAATAAATTCATAAATTTATTATCATAAAATTTTCTCAAAGTGGTATCATCCTAATGTAAATTGGATTAAGATCTCAATCCATTGAGATTTTAGATTGGATGTTAGGTATTGAATTCAAATTTCTCCATTCAAAATCAAATTTTTTGGTTTGAATATGTTTACAGTGAGAACACTCACCCAACAAGGTCAATGCTAATTACGGGAAACGTTAGTTGTTGAATGGCTGAATTTCAATCAAGAGTTGAACTATTAATTGCTTAAAACACTAAGTAGTTAGCATATGAAGGGTAATTTGATCCTAAACATTAGTTTTGACGAAAACAACACAGAATTGAAGAAGCGAATAGAAGGGGTCTTGCGAAGGCATGCACGCCAAGATCTGAAGTCACGAGAAACTAGTTTGTGCATCTTGGTTAGTTGTGAATTTGCATTGACCATTTGATTTGATTGGTGATTACCGAAGATAATTTATTAAATTATTGTAAGGCGTTGACATTTTTTTTTAATACTCACTTAACACTTCACACATCTCTTAAAATAGTGTGAACATTCATTTACATCAAGCCAAATTGACGGCATAGCTAGATAGCTAGAGACAATTCTTTTCACATATATATGATAAGCAAATTAGTTAATTAATATAGTGTTCTGATATATCAATAAGTTCAATCGAAATCAAAAAATATATTTTAAATATTTTTTTTTCTTTATATTTTTTAAAACATTTTTAAAGAAAAAACCGTGATGAAACTCCACGTTTCAAAACATAATTCTTTCACCTCTAACACGTCTTTTAATAATTTGAAAATGTGATCGTGAAATATACTGCCAACAATTTTTGACCCATTACAACTCTTAATTAACACCAATAATATGTGTTTCGGGGTAGGGACCAAGAGCCTACTAAAAGAACTCGTTCACTTCGCGATATCTTCCTTCTCTCCAATGACTTCAACTAAATCCACTCCTTAGCTCGATCGGTTGGGATGACGATCGGGGTACC
>Ga0214543_1007251_pt1 | contig 19181 bp, 14 predicted proteins | sample CNSS2metaG_FD_160094 | JGI IMG/M metagenome (GOLD analysis project Ga0214543, IMG submission 160094) | Root nodule microbial communities from cowpea collected in UCLA plant growth center, Los Angeles, California, USA - CNSS2 | ecosystem: Host-associated > Plants > Roots > Nodule | place: USA...
AATTAATATACACAAGTTTAAGTTTTTTTTTTTTAATTTTATGCGGGCTTGCGGGTCGGCCCGCGCAGGCCGCGGGCCTATGCGGGCCGAGCCCGCGCGGGCCTGCGGGCTCACTATCCTGGCCCGCCCCGCGTTTTTTCTGCGGGCCAGGCCCTAATTGCCATTCCTAAAATAAGTGGATACATGTTAAGAAAACACATTGTCATGTTATTATGCAACCATGTGTCATACTATAGAGTGTTTGAAAATTTATATTTTTGGTTAGTTTTTTGAATTTCTTTTTGATGTTTAAAAATTTTGCACTTTGTGATGGTTTCAATTGTAATGTACTAGTATTACCTATGCAAAGCATGGATTTTAAAAATTAATGTATATATGTTAAATTAATTTTCAATTTTGGTAATTCAAGATGACTTTTAGTTTTTTATTCATACATATTTTAAAATTATTTTTCAATGAGGTTGAGAAAAAAAGAACATGAGTTGGTGTTATGATAGTGTTGATATGGTTATGTAGCTTCTACACATAACACATCTACAAAGTTTTTTGGAATGATGGAAAAGTTGGGTGTGTGAGAAGAGTGACGAAGTCCAAAGATATTTATTGCAAGATATAAAGTTGTGCCTAAGACATTTGCAAAATTGTTAAGAAGATAAAAGCATATACCTATTATGGTTGGCAAAGGTTGTAAAATGTGTGTTGGAGGATACAACATTCATTTAATGTTTGTGTCAAAATCAATGCACGAGAAGATGTACACTCATTTAATGCAAAGTATATTTATTGATAAAAGTACACAATTAAGTTCTCTATTATATGTTTATTGGCAAATTCACAAAGTTTAATCTTCTTAATGTTATGTTCACTTGGACATATTTATTGACATATTTACTGTTCATAGAGAAGGAAAATCAGTAGACTAATTTGAAGGTGATGTAATTGTTCACTTCAGCAGATTTGAGGAGAAGGGAAAGGAAGAAAGAGGGGGGAGGGGGGGGATTCCTTTATTTTCCAATCCTCTCTCCTAGGGGTGAGCATAAAATTCTAAATTGATCGTACCCGACCAAACCGGAAAAAAAATGGTAGCAGTCGGTTTAGTATGAATTCAGGTATAAATGGGTAATTTGAAGCGGGTAAAACGAGTATAAGTCATGCCTGAAATTGTCGTAACCACCGCCTCCTCTGCGCTCTACCATTGTTGATTGAGAGAAAAAGAGTTTGGTAGAAAAAAGACAAGGCTTGTGTATGATTATAGGGTTTACTTGTGCTTCTGATGCTTGTTTCTCCTTTCAAAATAATGTCTTTCTTGTATGTTTTATCTATGCTTTATGCAGAATTTTGATATTCATCAAAAGTTCTCACCTTTATGGTGTGTTTGGATGAGGCAATTCAAGAGGGTGATTCATTTATTTGGAGAATTTGAAATTCTTTGTAATGAAATGCTTTGTTTGGATAGAGAAATTAAAAAGCATTTAAAATGCATGCATTTTTTTGAAGTTTTTCAATTAGCTAAATTAGAAGAAATTCAAATACCCTAAAAAAGGTGAAATTTGAAATTCTTCTCACACAACCTCACACTGTAGACTAAATTCCAAACGGACCCGGCAAACCCGACAAACATGACAGGCTAGGCTGGCCATACGATCCAAACGAATCAGACCGACCTGACGACACAAATGGTCGAGCAAGCCCAACAACCCAGACAGGTCAGGCGGGTCTGATGATCTAGACAGATCGGGTGACTTAATGACCACACGGGTCGAGCGGGCTTGACAACTCAAACAGGTCGGTCAAGCACGACAACCCACACCGTCCGGGCGGGCCCAACGACCTAGACAGACCAAGCTGGCCTGACAACATAAACGGGTCGACGGGCCCGATGACCCGAATTTTATCTCACAAGAAATTCAATTGTTTTTTCCAAACAAGAAATTGAAATGTAAGGTATTTTAATTTCTTTATCCAAACAAGTTATTTAGAAAATGAAGGGAATTTAATTGCAAGCAATTCAAATACAAAGCATTTCAATTTCTGAGCATTGTTGAAATGCTCCATCCAAACACAAGGTTAGGGTTGAGAATCAAGTTTTGGGTGAAATGGCTGATAAGGACCATGGGATGTGGATTCAATATTAAAGACAACATTTCAAGTGTTGTGGATTCTCATCTTCCTATTTTTTTCTTGTTCTTTTCTCAGTTTCAAGTTTGTTGGTTTTCTTGAAGTTTGTTGGTTTTCTGGAAATTACAGATGTTGTTCTTCTATCTTTGGAAATTTGTTTTTGTTGATTTTAAATTCAGTCATCACTCTTCTATCCATTGATTTAGTATAAGTAAACTTGACCAACCTGTCCGAAAATCTCTGAATTCGTAATTAACCGTATTTGCGCAATCCGATAAAATAAACGGTTGGAATGGATTGTTAAAAGTTAACTATGGATAATACTGGATTGAGCAGGTTAGACCCAAACTCAATCCAAATCGCCCGATGCTCAGCCCTACTATCTTGTATGCCATGATTTGAGGGCATATCAAGTAGATTACATTTATGTCATTAGTTTATTTTTCAGTTTAACTATAATAATAATGTAAAAATATGGCTTTTGAAATTATGTTTACAAAAATAATTTATACCAAAAATTTCAAAATTGATTTAAAGAAAAAGTTTAAAAAATTATTATTAATTTTAAATTTTTTATTAAAATTTTTTATAAACATTTTTTATTAAAATATATTATTTTAATTTATTCATTTTAATATTTTTTCTAAAATGAATCTAACTTATCTAATTATAATTTTAAATTACTTTTAAAATAAAGGGCAATTTGGTAATCTTGTTTTTCTTTTCATTAAACTTAATTTTTAATCTATCATATCTATCAAATCACTCACAAATTTTACTTCTAAACCCACTAACTTTCACCTCTAAATCCCTTAAAGTGAACAACACAAATTTTATCCTCTAATCCATTCAAATCGATCATCTCCCTCTCTCTCAAATCAATCTTCACAAGTGAACACACCCTAAATATTTTTGATATATATATATATATATATATATATATATATATATATATATATATATATATATATATATATATATATATATATATATATCGTATTTATTTTGTTATCTATTCATTATTATTTCTTTTTTATCCTTATTATTTGTTTTGAGGTAATTGTTGCTTATATTATTCACTATTTATTCCTTTATATGTAATCTTCATGTCTAATAATGCTAAAATTAAAACTCAAAACAATATTGTTTTATAACAATAAACATAAAATATTATAAACACAAAAAGTCTTTTAAATAACAAATATTACTGGGAAAGTCAATGACAATGTTGTGATTGTATATATATTACTATAAAATAAAATATCTATAAATGTCAATTGTTACATCCACAAAGTAAAAGTACATAAACAAACAATATTTATTTGTATGTTTGATGTGTCAAGTTGGCGTATTAACTGAAATGAATTTTTTCAAGAATAATTTTTGTAATATTCTCTTTCATGTCTCTAACATTATATTAATAACATGGATTTTTTCTTGAAAAAAAAAGTGACAGAATGAAGAAATAGTTTAATGATGGAAAAGAATTACAAAAATGAAGGTAAATTTAGCCATCACAAAAAAGAAATTGTTGCTTTATGTGTTTAAAAAGATTGTAATTGAATGCTACATATACAATTCTTTGAACTAAACACGTTGAAGAAATATTTTTTTGAATTTGTTATAAAATATAATATACTATGCATTTACAAAATGTATTGAGCATTTAAGTATAATTTATAATTAACCTTTCCCTTTCTCAAAACTGTATAGTTAGGGATGGCAAAAATACCCGTACCCGCGAATATCCGCGACGGATAGTTAATACCCGCGGGTAGCGGGTATTTTAATACCCGCTTATAAACGGGTCGGGTATGGGTATCATACTATCCGTACCCGCGAGTACCCGTTACCCGCAAAAAAATGAAAATGAAAATTTAATTTATATTTTATTAAGTTAAATTTAATTAAAATTAAAATTGGCAGTATATTTTATTATGTCAAATTTAATTATAATTAAAATTTAATTTAATTTATATTTTATTTTTATAATTCTATATTAAAAAATTTATAAAATATAAATTTTTTAAATATTTACGGGTATCGGGTATCCACGGGTACCCGCGGGTTTTAAAAATATCCGCGAATATTTTTTAAACGGATATCCGGCAGATAAATGGACGGGTAACGGGCAAATTTTTTGTGGCGGGTCGGGTTGCGGGTAGTAGACACTATCCGTGCCCGACCTGACCCGTTGTCATCCCTATGTACAATTAACATTTTCATTATAGAATAACTTAGAACGAAAACAAATAAGTTAATACAACCATAATAATACAAAATAACTTAATTCACGAATTACCTCCATATCAATAACTTGCTAATGAAAAACATTTGATTCTATATTTGAATTCAATTACTTACATAATTAGTTATATGAATTGTCATTTCCGGAATTTCATTACTTTGATATTATGGTTTAGTATTTTCTTGTCAATTATCAGACATTTCTATATTTCGTGGTAATTATATAATTATTTTCGTCTACTGCCAATTTTGCTTGACATTCTTGGACAATTTATTAACAACCAAATTATCTATGAAGAATAACATTTTTAGTTTATCTTTGTAAAGATGCTTTGCAAAATATTAAGGTAAATCCTTCTAAGAAATAAGATTGTGTACGAGTGAGTAAAAACTTCACAAAGACATTTTTGTTTTATTTAATAAAATAAATTAAAGAAAAACATGCATGTCAAATTAATTAATACATTAACAATGTAATGGAGTGAATTTCTAATATATAAGTACGTTCGGGAGAAGTTAATAAAATATAGGATTACATATCATTAATATTAATAAAATAATAAATATAATAAAAAAAATCAATTTAAAATAAATCCAAAAGTAAAATTTATAAATAAATAGTAATAATAAACGATAATAATTTATTAAAATATAATTATTAATTTAAATAATAATATTAAACAAATTTAATATTATTAACGTGATAATAATAACAATAATAATTGATTAAAATATATAATGATCGACTAAATAATAGTAAGAATAATTAAAGGAAAAATTTGAATAAAATATAATTAATGATTAAATAAATAATGTTACAACGACAACATTAATATTAATGATTAAAAAATTAATTAAAGAAATAAAGTAAAATATAATACAATAGTAGGTTATATTATAATTATAATAATACTTATGGTTGTCATCGTAAAAGAACGAAGGGCCCCCTCGCATGTGTTTGGGGAGAAATTAGGAAGAAAAATTACAAACAATATTTTAAATTCATTTTCTTTGAATCTCTTATAATCAGACGCAAAAAGATTCATTTATATCGGACTCTTTGACACAAATTTTACGTCTAACAATAAAGAATATCAAATGTAAAAAAAAAATACTTATTTTAAAATATGTCACCGTGTCTTTTTTACTATAGTCAAAGATATTCCAAGATATTTCCACAATATTTAATATTCTCATATCAACTATAACTATGTCAAATCTTGGTAGTTTAAATATTTCATAATATTCCTTAATACTACATATTTGCATAATAATCTATATAAATAGATATGTTGGCACAATATTATTATGATTATTAAGTAATTAAAGAAAGACGTTATTTTACTTATTTGATATCACATTGCCATATTTATCACATGCACATTTGGATTCAAAAATCCTAAAAATATTACTATACTCTTCAGAAAAAATGCACACTCTCATATATTTATTTTCTTTTACAAAATATCATAATTATTCTAGTGACTAGTACGTCGAAGAGCCTTTTACACGTGAATCTTTCCTTGTTTCTCGGTGCTCAAAGCATGAAGGTATATAGAAGTCATTAAAATCTAACCACATGTCCAAAGAACTTGCCTCGAGTCCTCGGTAATAACGGTTAAGTTTATTCTATGACTTGAAGAAAGGTACGTTGCTTTACATTTTAAGTAGTTATAATTAAATTCATTTCTTTATAATCCGCCAACCTCAAGCTGAATTGTGTGCAAGTTTTGGGAAAATTTTTATAACCCGACAACTTCAACTGGATGTATGCAAGCTTGGGGTAAAGAGAATAATAAGACAAAAATTAAAATATCAACCAACAATACAAGGAATCTTAGAGACACGCAATAGTTTTTCTCCTCATAAAAGTTAAAATAGAAAATCATGATTTCAAATTATTATTATTATTTTTTTGGTTTTTATGGATTTGAAATTTGGTTTTATACAATTTTTTTAAATAGTGTTGAAAGTCTCACATCGACTAGAGATAAGATAATTTCATAGTATATAAGTGAGGTGTAAACTTTATCTTATAAGTTAGTTTTGTGGGATTGAATTAAGCTTAAAACTCACTTCTAACATACTATTAGAATCATTTTGTGAGACTGAGTTAGGCTTAGTAGTGAGTGTATCCTTTATTTATCTACATATTTATTAATTATTTTTTTACTAAAATAAAAATATAAAAAAATAATATTATTTAGATTTTAATATAAAAGAAATACATATATATAATAAAGAAACTATAATTACATAATTTTTAATTAAAATATAAATTAAATTAGAATTGTTTTAACAGTTTAAAATAAAAGAAGATGAATATATGTAAACACTCATTTTATTCTCATTTTGAGATTTAAAAATCAGGTATTGTTTATATCCCTATTTAGTCCATTCAAATATTTTCTACTAATGTAATTTTTTCTTTTAAGAATAGTGCAGATTATTTTCATTCTTTTATAGTTTTTGAGAAGAAAAAAAATCTTATCTATATGGATTCAATCAAAGTTGTCATTGTAAACCAGCAACTAGTTCAGTGATGAAAAGCCACGTTTTTGGAATTGGTAAAAGTGTATAATCACGTGTATTCCGTTCCAACTTGCCATTCTCATTAGCATTCATTAAGAAAACGACAACAAAAGAAAAACCCACTAAAAGAAACTGCTGGGAAAACCCCCATTCAAGTGTTGAAGTCAAAAATCAACTCATTAATTCATTAATTACATATTTCTTTCACTCAACTTTATATTTAATACTACTACTTTATTTTAATGTTTATCTTTTATTTTTTTAATCATATATTATTGTTACAAAATATCCATACACCGTAACAGTCTGGATTATCAGATCCGTCCGGATCATTGGATCCGTCAAAACCGTCGGGTTCGTCCGGATAGTCAGTCTCGTTCGAATCGTCATACCAGTCTGAATCATCGGGTCCATCTAGGTAGTCGAATGCGTCCTGGTCATCAGACATGTCAGGATCGTTGGGTCCATTCGGGGCATCGGACTCATTTGAATTGTCAGACTCGTTCAAGTCATTAAACCTGTTTGGATTGTCGGTCCCATCCGGATCATTGGACCCGTTTACAAAACTCACATCAATTACCAGAGAAAAAAAATCAATTAAAAACTAACTTCTTGTTATTCATTAACCATATACCATATAAAGGTCTTTTCCTTCACATGCCACTCTATTTAATGATCTCTTTCTGTCTGTGTTATTGTTACGACAAGTTATATCTATTTACTATTAATTAGTTTTTGGTAGATAACGCGTCTCACTACTTCAAGGAAAAGTTTCTATTTCTAATATCTTTTTCAAACACAGTTCTCAAATCTAGGGTTCCCTTTAAAATATTAAACTACTCAAAGTCGCATCCAGACAAAAAACACGTAGTTTTCTGACTGTAATTAACAAGTAGCAATTAATAATGTATTAATTACATGTTAACCAAGACATTGAGTAAATGTGTATATAATAACACAAATGTGATATTCATTTGCTACATTGTGCCTTGGACGTTGACACACACATCACAACAACATTTCTCTTTGTCTTTGCCATTTCTTAAAGCAATGGGTTCCAGAAATCTATTTGGTGTCAATTATCTGTTGCTTAAGCCAGAAGAAGCAACTGTGTTTGATCTTGGGACCCTCTTGTTCTCTTCCAAGTTGAGCAATAGAAGATTCATAGAGTGCCCAGAAGGGGTTGAAGCAGAATATTTTCGACAAAGATGGCTCATCTTCACATCTGTTGTGGCACAGATTCTCCTTCTTGCCTCAAGAAACTCCTTGAAAAGGTTCGGGGACATGTTGGAGTTTTGGATCAATCTTTTATCATGGAATGGAGGTTTCAAAGGACTCTTCTTCAACATTCTAAGAGGTAATTCATAATCCATACAGCAGCATAATTTATTTTCTCTTCACTAATTTTTATTTGGGTAGTAAGCTTTTCAATCTAAAACTTCAGAATATATATGTAGGAGATTTTACAGGTCGTTGAGCGTTGGGGTTATATTTCATATATTTCATATCGTATGAGTTATATTGAGAGACTGTGATTCTGTATATATAACATTAGTTTTATACATATAAAATATTTGATATCAGTTTTAACTCAAAATCTTAATACAATGGGATTATTTTCAACAATTTTCCTTTAAGAGTGAGTTTTTTTTTTCATATGGTATATTTCTTCTTAGGTGTATGATGATCCTTTTTTGTGTTATAATTATGTGGTCAGTCACTCCGAACCATCAACTCTGATACCACTGTTGAGATTTTATATATATATATATATATATATATATATATATATATATATATATATTCATATGACATTGGTCTTACACATATAAGGTATTTGACATCACTTTTAACTCAAAAACCTTAAGACAATGGGGTTATGTGTTTTTCATGTTATATAGTGTTTAACTTTGTCTATTATATCTAATGTGAAACTTTGACTTACATTTGAACTATTCCAAACATCAAGTTAGTTCCCTTAAAATTGTCAAAATTTTCTCATTTTTATTTTTTTATATTCCAAACCATTTATTATAAGTTGAGAATTCAAGTGAATTTAAATCTTTTATTAAATAAAGTGATAAAGTTGAGTATCGTATAAAAAATTTTATAAATTTATTATTTTAAGATTTAAGGTTAGAAGTTGTGCTATTTTCTTATGTAGTCGCACTCATATTCGTGTAATATTTTCCTAAACGACTTTTCTCTAAAAAAAAAAAGCCATGAGCGATACCAAAGGTTCTTCTTGACCGAATACCAATAGGATTGTTCCCCTGTGATAAATATGATTGGGAGAAGAGCAATATGGTTAAATTATTTTGTAAGAATCGTAAGGTGTGTTTCATAAATTATTTATTTGGCTTATATATTATGAGTTGGAAACATGGTATGAACATATATTATTGAAGTTATTTTTAAATTGATATATGATAGTTTGCACGTGAGGATTATAAATTAAAAATTTGTGAAGCAGGAAAGGTGAAAATACCAGAAAAATCATCAGCATCATATTTATCTGTGGTGGGTTGCATTGACACACGAGTTGACTTAGACAAAAACATTAAACAAAATGATGCCAAATACGAAGGATCCCTCTCAATGATGGCTTCAAAGTTGTCCTACGAAAATGAAAATGTTGTTTGTAACGCAGTGCAAAATCATTGGAATGTAAGTTCTTTATTCTTTCCAAATTAATTAATTTTTTTACTAACTTCACCAAGGCTTAATATTTTTTTTTTAAAAAAATACTTTTTGATTAACTTCTACTAGTGTTTCCCATCTTGAGAACTTAAATCTAAGGTTAAATGTTAATTATTTACTGACAAAAATATTTCAACTAGGTTTTAGTGTTGGTGATTTTGATGTAGGGTTTACCCTTTTTTTTTCTTCTGTTTTAATATAATTGCAGATGGAGTTTTTGGGGTTACACAGCTTCTGGAACGGTACGTATAAAGAAGAATCCTCTTTATTTTTTCTGTAAAGTTTGCTTAGAAGATACGAAAATTTGCAGATAGATAAAACATTTTTTCAATATTGTTACTAGAAATATAGATATGTTTGCTAAGCTGGTTTCTTCATCAGAAAATTAAACTAGCAATATCAAAGTGGTTGGCATCAATTATATATGAAGAACATAAACATTTAATTCATAAAATATTGGCATGATTCCTATATTATATATCATATTATACTAAGGTTACAATAATGGCGTAATTAGTTGAGTTACCCATAAATTATTGTAGTTTAGTTCATAATTGTTTAAATTCATTCATTTAGTTACAAAAACATGAATATAGTTCACAAATTATTCGGGTTTATGTAATTTATACATGCATGACTAAATATTTACGAATTATATATGATCATTGTTGTGTATTTTTTTTCACCCTTTAATTTTAACATGAAAGTGTACATTTTATATATAGTACAATAATACTTTAATCCACTTTTTTTGACTTATTTTTAACCCATTACTTCGGTCACCATTAGATCATTACATCACATCACTAAAAATATTTTTTTTTTTTTATATATATATATATATATATATATATATATATAAAAGTTACGGAATATTTTTTAAAATAAATATAATTCAGAAAATAAACAACCCAAGTACTGAAATATTTTATGAACTCAAGCTCAAACTTTAGTTCAAATTTGACTGGCTCAATTGTACATCAAACTCGAACAACATTTTTCTTCTCCTAAAAGTTAAATTTGACTCCTAACATGGAATTTGAATTTGATGCGTTTAACTTTAAATTTTGAAAGCTTGTTTTTACTCGTTCACAGTTAATCAAACTTGAACCTAATTATTAATATTATTAAGAGAAAAAACAATGGGACAAAGTTTACCAGTCACACTTTGCTTCCCACTTAACCTTTTTTTTTTAGAATCTATTTAGAAGCACATGTACTTTAGAAAAATGAAAAGAAATATTTGAAAGAACCTAAGTTCTATATATTAATTAGAGATATCTTGCCAGAATATAATGTATAAATTCTCAATTGATAGCATTTATTTATTTTTTACTTTGGTTAACCGCTATAGGGCATTGTTTTTTTTACTTAAAAGGGTAAGATTGTTACTGACTTAACTTACATAATCCATGTCCCAGGATAATTAATGAACTCTACAATAATTTTCTCTTAACAATTGTCCAATTAAAAATCAAACTCATTATCACTTTCATTTTTATACTAATCGTTGGGTCGACTACTGAGAATATTCATTAGATTTGGGTTATCCAATGACTCAACCAAACTTAATTCAATCCAATTAAATTGAATTGAGTTTCATTTATGATTTAACCCAATCCAAACTATCTCTCTTGTATGAATTGAATTGATCTAATTCAATCCGATATTTGTTTTAGTGGATTGGATAATAGATTTATCGACATCCTACCCAACCCAATCCTCAAACCCTTACTTTAAGGTCAAAAATTATAAATAATAATTAGTGTACAACTCTTCCTATTTAATAATGTAACAATATAAAAATCATAATTCAGAGTAGGAGTTGATTCTCCTATCTTACAATTAAAAGAATCATTCACCTTGTTAACACCTATCAAACTCAAAACATATATTAGGAAAATCATAAATCTAAAATTAACCAGAAATATTATATATAAATAATATTATGAGTAGAACCTCCTTAGATCCATAAAATTATCATTTCCAAGCCCAACACTTTTGGATATGAAAGGGCGTGTTGGAAAACCTAAGTTAGTCCTATGGACAATAGTGATACCGGTAAGCTCCAATATATAATTGAGGCAATGCTTAAAGGTGAATTAAGCTCAATCAATAAAATATTTTTTTAAAAATTGGAAAATTAAGTTGTTTTCGTCCATTTAGAAAACCAAAAGATATATATTGTAAAATAATTTGCAATTAAGCTTTTATCTATTCCCCTCTATATTGAGACAACAATATCTAGCTCAATTGGAAATGATGGGATGCAGATTACCAAGAGCAGTGGTCGACAAAAGCAATCATATTGCAAGATACGAAGTCGGAACCGAAGTTGATTGTTGTTGCATTCAGGGGTACAGAGCCATTTGATGCAGACCAATGGAGAACAGATGTGGATCTCTCTTGGTACAACTTTGCCAATGTGGGTAGGATACATGTTGGCTTTATGAAAGCATTGGGTCTTCAGAAGAATTTTGGATGGCCCAAAGAGATTGATCAAACCAACCCCTATTCTTACGCCTACTATACAATCAGAGAGAAGCTCAGAACAATGTTGAAGGAAAATACGGATGCAAAATTCATACTTACAGGCCACAGTTTGGGAGGAGCCTTGGCCATTCTCTTTGCTGCTCTTCTCACAATACATGAGGAGACATCGCTGTTGGAGAAATTAGAAGGGGTTTATACATTTGGGCAGCCACGAGTTGGGGACTATGAGTTTGGGGAGTTCATGAAGGACAAGCTCAGAAAGTATAATGTGAGATTCAAGAGGTATGTTTACTGCAATGATGTGGTGCCTAGGGTCCCTTACGATGACAAAAACCTCTTCTATAAACACTTTGCTCCTTGCCTCTACTTCAACAGCTTCTACCGGGGGCAGGTGAAGTCTATGATTGAGTTTCCTTTTGCTCTTACCATACCAAACCTGATATACTCTGACTGTTTTTTGTAATGTATTGCCATGCAGGTTCTAGAGGAGGAGCCAAACAAGAACTATTTTTCTGTGTTCTGGGTCATACCCAAGTTGCTAAACGCAGTCTGGGAGCTTATTAGAGGATTTCTTCCCGCCCTCCTAGTAGGTGAAAGCTATACTCAGAACTGGTTCATGACGATAATGAGGATCTTTGGATGCATGATTCCAGGAATACCCGAACATCTTCCTCCAGATTATGTCAATGTTACCAGGTTGGGAACTTTACCTCAAAACTCGCAAGATTCCAAGACTGACTGAGATCGAAGCTTGTGTAGCCAGCGACTAAATAAACACCCAATATTGGAATGTCATTGAACAATTACTCTGAAGTTGTATTCCACTAATTGTGGTGTAATCATATTAATAATTCAAAATATGCTGGTACATACCACAAAATCAAGCCCATTCTTTTCATTCTCTTATCCAAATACAATAGACTAGCAAAATAGCAAATTCACTCGAGTGTTTGTCTCGGTGAGGCAAAATTAGCACGACTACAACAAGAAACAAACATAATTCTGACAAGGAACGAAGAACGAACTGAACCATCCGCGACTTCGTGAAGGAAAAAAACTAGATTACAGATTTAAGGTTAATTTATCGTTCAACTATCTGCAGATAGATAAGAGATTACATTTGAACAGCAAACTGTCAACAGAAAAAAAAAAATGCAAGAAAATATTATTCTAAAGTTTGGCCTAGGTACATACATAGATTATTTATAATTGAATTCAAATTCCCAAGGGTGAGAGTACAAGGGGATTTTGATTTAATCGGATATCTTTAGAAGGTGCTGCTATTTCATTCATTCCAAAACCGCAACGACATAAAGTGTCAGCATGCTGCTTCTGTTTTATCCACCTTTCACTAGTTAACAGAAGTTACATTTAAATCTTTCTGAACTCTGAATCCTGGTAAGACAAGCAACAACCTTTTATCAAAATACATAGGAATGAATGAACAAGGATATAAACAGAGAAAATTTCCACGGTATGTAGATTAGGGATAATACGCCTGAGCCTATCAAAACTCTAGGGAAGCCGGGACTTAAACACAAAAGAAGATTAGTTCTATACATTCTACCGCTAATTTTCTTACTTTTTATTTAAAACTTTCTTTACAAGATAGTAGAAGGATATCACATTACTCATTAAAGAGGGAAACAAAAGGAACATATCTGTTTTGAAAAGTTTGTTGCTTAATCAAAGACTCAATTGACTTTTAAACTACTACAAGGCTACAGAAAAAATTACCCAGCTTCATTTGAACAGAAAAAGAATGCGGGCGAAGCTTTAAAAGGCATGACATGTGAAACAACCACTCAAAGAACCCATCTGAGTGGCTCTACTAAATAATATAGCCTTGTGAGGAGTTCTAGCAACTTGATGATCCCGGTTGGTGGAAACTGAACTTCTCATTTCTTGAGCTTTTTTCTGAGCTAATCTCAGCTTGTTCATAATCTTATCCATTGATGATGCTCGCTTCTTCTCCAACTTCATCTGAAATAGCAAAAATAATGAGATCATGATCTATTTAATTATGTTCTTTATCTCTAACTCTCCTTACTATTCTTTTATAAATTTTAGTAATAATTTGTTGGGCCACAGATAGAAAAGAATAACAAAAAATGACTTTCTTTAGGACACAACATTCATGAAGAAGTTTTCTTTAATACGTCATGATCCTATCAAACAACCAACATAGATAAAAACTTGTCCACCGTTTTAAGACAAGGGATGTTCCGAGATCACTGATCAGAGCTACTATACTAATGGTAGTAAGTGTAAATCATTAGGGCTGAAATTCGGCTAAGAGAGGATAACCAGTAAGAAAAAAAAAACAATCAAATACCAAAAATTAAAGGAAATTAGGAATTTTATTCCCTTTAAATATATATATATATTTACAATGAAGGAGTCCGTACAACTTGATTATTAAAGCATCAAATTACTTATAGTGACTATTTTAATTTTTAAATAATTGATGAATATTTTTAAGAGGAGTATCCTGTTAAAATTCTGCCAAGAAGAAAAAAAACATGAGAAATTAACCTCTAGTTTCCGTATAGCAGCCTCAGCTTTTGCCTTTTGCAAATTCTCCCATGCATTGATTTTGGCTTCCTCCCTTTTGGCCCTGGACATGTTACAAAATGATGGAATTTCAGATACAATGTAAAGTTCACATAAATATTTCTTATACAGTAAAGACATTTCTCAGGGACAAAGTTGTTATATCAAATACTTCACATATATATTTTCTAGTTTGAATTGGATTACGATGGTCAATCTTTAGAAGGTAATAAAGAGAGGTTGTTAACAAGACAACTCCTGAACACTAATCATTTTAATAAAATAATTTCAATTGCCAATAAGATAGCTAATTTAGCAAATCAATAACCACAAATTCCACAAACTCCAATTGTTGTGATACCATCATGAACTATAATTTATAGGTAACACGTACCATTTGGATGAAAGCATAGGGAAAATCTCACTTCTTACTTAATATCAAATTATTTATATGATCATTAGTTTGAGTTTAAAGTTGTCAAGAATATTTTTTCTTTATTACAAGATAAATTTAATGAAATCGATACCATACTAAGTTATACATACTTTGTCACAGTCTTTGAACCTTCAGTAATGTCCCAAGATGAAGATCGACTGCTCGTTTCTCTAATTTTCCAGCTGCCATCATTTTCTGAGCCTCTGCCAGAGAATAGGGCCCTGTGTTTCTTGGACCACCTTGTCATGGTTACACGTTCATCTACCGGTACATCTCTAACATCCATTTTAGAGAAAGGCAAACTCTTGAACTCTGATAGAGGAAGGGAAGGTGGAGTAGAGGCAGAGAAAGAAGGCCTCAAATTTGGAGACGAGCATGAGCTACCCTCCGGGCTCATCTGGGTTGCCATGTCCCTCCTAGAAATAGCAGGCGATACATTGGTGCCTGCATCTTTGAAACCATCAAACTTCTCCCCTGTAAGTTAAAGGAAACATTAAAAAATGACGCATCATAAGCACAGAAGTACATTTGCGATTACATAAGACCAGCATGTCATCATCAAGCAAAAAACGTCGACTATCGACACGCATCACTAGTGTTATCAACAGAAACAGTGTGTTCCACTCAAACCACAAAACAACAGCAATCTTTACAAAATATCACAGTACGTACGAGGCCTTCACAGAATATAGAGGATTAACTACAAATCAAGAAATTAAAATTGGTTAGGGTCGCCCTTGAAACACATGGATCTAATAGTATTGAATTGAACACACGCAGACCACGATATTTCTCAAGCACAACTCCACCGACAAATTAAGTCAACAAAATCATAATTCACCAAACCCAAAGCCAGAAAAGGTTCAAACATCTCTTGATCACAGTTTCGGCCACAATGCCAAAGTTCTCTGACTCGATGCAACCACAATTATGGCTGCCTCAGCCACAATTGCCAGCATTGTGAAGGATCGTAGAATTTAAAACCTTGTAAAGAATATAGTATGATATAATATGTATAACAACCTTGGGCAGGCAATGATGACTGACTCTGCATCTGAGAGCAACCATGGACACTAACTGAGCGTGCCATGCAAGGATCAGTCCTGGTGGGGACCGCCCCACAACTGCCACCGGAACTGGCCATCAACCCGTCAGCAGCAGCTGAGACACTAACAGCAGCAGAAAATGGGGAAGCCGTCATGAAACTCCCTGAATTCCCACCGTCAAACAAAGGCGCCGCAGGGGAATACAAGGAATAGGAAGCAACTGCAGCAGCGCCAGGGGGGCCAAGTGGCCCACTCTTGGACTTGGGCCTTCTCTGCGGCGCTGGAAGCGAGGCCCTCCCAGTGCTGTCGCCGGAAACGGGACTCAGAATCCACCTTTCAGCGTCATCCCATTTGGACGGCAAAGTCCGCCCGTTGTTGAAAGGCAACAGAGCAGCACCAACCTGCTTGCGGGCAGCACTCGTATGCAAAGGAACTCGCTCCGAACACCAACCCTTTTGCATAGCAGCACTAGCGTGAAGATAATTAGGCGTTCCAGGACTAGGAAAATTGGCAGAGCCAGAGCCAGACCTTCGAGAACAAACAGTGCTTTTCTTCATGGCCCCTAATCCCAAACGAGGCGAAGAAACATTGCCATTGCCAACGGCATTGTTCAGATCTAACGAAGCAGGCCTTCGCCGATCGTGCTTCTTCAATAACGCCTCAGATCTTGATCTCCTATCCTGACACTCTTTAAGTAACACAAAAAGTAAATAAACAAAATAAAAATAACAGAGAATTAAATAAACCAAAATGCTTGAATTGGAAAGTTGAAAATCTCGTAGGTTCCGTACCTTTGAGAGCCAGAGAAAAAGAGTTCCTCGCAGAATCAAATTCCAAGGGCTGATTCCCGTCCTCAGTGTCACCACCGTCACTGTCTTCTTCCTTTTGGACTTCAATACAGAAAGTACATCAACAAAACAACAGAGTCGGTGAGTCCACTTTATTTTTTATTTTTTTCACTATTTTTTTTTTCTCTTTTCATTTTTAAACCAACAAAACGCAAATGCGTGTTAATGTAATAGCAATAATAACGGTAATAACAACACCACCAATAATAACAAATTAATAATAATAGCAAGAATAACAAAAAATAATGCCGTTAGCACCTTTCGCTTTCTCTCCTTTTCCATAGAAACGATTTTGGTGATGTTTTCTGTGTAATGCATCCAAATCTGCATCGCCACGTCGTTGATGCTGTCGGTTATTAGGATCCAGATCCGGATCTGGACCGCTCCAGCTTTCGCTATGAGCAAAATCTCCGTCATGCTCCTGTCCCGCCAAATGCTGCAATGAAACCGCGACAAACTCCATTTCAGATTTCCAAATTTCAATTGACAACTTGACAACTAATATCACAGAGCAAAGCATTGTGTTGCGTTTACCAGAGAGATTTCGGAGACTAAGGAGTCGTGGTCGTGAGCGTCGGAGGCAAAGGAACATCGATCGACACTGGCGGAGGCGGAGGAGAAGAGGCTGAGGTTGGATTCGAGAGTGAAGATGACGGAGTCGGGGCTGGTGTCGCCGCCTCTTCGCGAACCGGCACGCCTCCACGAGCGACGTTCTTGAAACCCTAACTCTCTCATTCTGAATGGTATGGCATTGACATTTGCATTTGGCAGAGAGAAAGAGAGAATAAGAGAAGCACAGTCTCACTCTGACACTCACTCTCACACACACACTCACTCTGCAGTAAATATGGCGGGTATTACTCACTGTTGGGAAGGAAAACGAAGGATTGTTTGGTGTGATTGAGTTTTAAGATGTCACTGTCGTTTGACTCCGAGAAAGGTAGTGACTTAATTATACAACCAATTCTTAAGGACACAGACCCCTGCGTCTTTGTCAAATCATACAAAGGGACACTAATTTTTTTCAAGTGAAAATTTTGTTGCATGTTTTCTAAATCTATTATTAGTGGGGGTTTATCTTTTCATGCTAAATGACTTGACCATGAAATTTGTTTGACTGGTGGAGAAGTTACTATAAAGTCCATTTACCTTTTGCTTCGGAAGTACCTACTTGAGTGTTGTGCGGGGTATTATTAACTTTTCGAATTTCACGGTTACAAGAGCAAGAGTGTGATAATCATGATTAGAGTTAAGTGCGGTTTGTCCTTCTTAAGGCAATTGGAGGTCCTACATGATTGCCACTATTTGAGTTAAAGTGACATTACTTTTTGGGTGATAGCTTTATTGAACAATTTTCAAATTAAAGTTTAGCTAGAGGGGACCAAATTATTATTTAAAATGTTTATTCGGTGCTAGTTATAATTAGCTTTAACAAATTTTTTAACTAAATTACTTTAGTTTAACAAAAACATCTTTCATTTATTTGATTAATTTTCTAGTGTTATTTGTTATTAAGTTAAATTATTATCTTTATCTATACTATTATATAAAAAAAAATCACTCTTTTTATGTTCACTTCTTTTTTTTAAATTTTAATAATAAAAAATTTATTTACTAATTTTATCATTTAATGGATTTTTTTTTCAAATTTAAGTGTTTTTTATTTAATTTTTAAAATTTTTAATTTTTAAAATTAATAAAATAAATATTTATACTAAAAAATTATTTATAAAATAAATAAAAATTATAAAAAATATTTATGTTTTTTTTATAATTATAAATTTATTATCTTTTATTAAGGACAAAAATACGCTGTAGTGCATGTATTTTTAATAACTATTATTAATTATTAATAGTTGTAGATTGGAAGATTGCAATAAGATTTAAATTTTAATAGTCTTTAGAGTTATTTATTGCTAGATTCTGTCATCTAGTTTTTTTTTTTTAATCATGGTCTTCCATACTTTTTATCTTGTTTATTTATAATATGAAACAGGTGGAGGTTATACCCCAAAATTCTAAATAGACAGTTCAATGTACATGAATCACGAATAGATTAATAACCGGCAGAACAGAAGATACTTACTTCATTTAAAATAATTTCAAGACAATTGAGTTTCGTTTATTTTGAAATTCAAATAAAAAATTATTGAATCAAGATTTATACTTTTTATTCAGTCCCTTGTTTCTTTTTTTTTTTTTCATTTC
>Ga0214543_1007253_pt1 | contig 19178 bp, 17 predicted proteins | sample CNSS2metaG_FD_160094 | JGI IMG/M metagenome (GOLD analysis project Ga0214543, IMG submission 160094) | Root nodule microbial communities from cowpea collected in UCLA plant growth center, Los Angeles, California, USA - CNSS2 | ecosystem: Host-associated > Plants > Roots > Nodule | place: USA...
TACATCATTTTAACATAATTACATAAAGGTTATGATAAGATAAAAAATATATTGGAGATGAGAATGAGTTTCATGACAAATGAAATAATTAAAAGAAATAAAAAATAGAAAAAAAAATATATATATATAGGGGTTACTTGATTAATTGTGAATATTTTAATAATTTAAACGAGAATGGAGATATGGCGGGGACGGGTATTATGGCGGGTATATGTACATCCCCATACCCATCCCCATACCCAACTGAAAAAGTCGGGGATTCCCCATACCCATACCCATACCCAGTCAATGCGGGGATTCCCCGTCAAAACGGGGACGGGTTCGGACAATACCCACGGGGACGGGTTTATTTGCCATCTCTATTTGTGCATTACATACAAATTTTGTCTATGGGAAAAATCATTTTTTTTAGTGTTAGATATTGATTAATTATCTATTCTATAGTTGATCGATTTAATTGAAGAAAAGGTTGAGAGAAATACTATGAGCATAGATGTTGCGATAAATGAAACAAAAATAGTATAAGTGGAAGAAAATTTAGAAATATGCATAAGGTATATATAAATCTTTGAGAAGTATTTTATGATGATATTAAATTTTATAAGAATATTTGATTAAGGATTTTATTGGGATTATGCATATCCTTATTGTTACGAAGTGTGAATTTAAGTTTAACTAAAACTTACTACATCAGTTTGTAAGGTGAGGTTTATATATATATATATATATATATATATATATATATATATATATATATATATATATATTGTGTGGGATTGGTAACGACCCGATAGCGAGTGGAACAATAAACCTAATAAATAACAAATCTTATTAGAATTCGCTACAATAGGCTATAATCCATAACTCTGATATCATGTTAAGAAGTGAATTTTAAACTTAACCTTACAACACTGAATTGTAAAGTGTGACTTACATTTGTCAATTAGTTTTATCTCTTATCAATGTGGGACTTGTCTCCACATGTGTATTGTTAGAGTTTATTAGATTAAATTAGACATTTAGGATACCTCAACCCAACCCATGTACAATATCAATAAAAATATAAGATATGAGAATTTAAAACCTATAAAGACTATATTTTTTATGTTATTAAGTATTGTACCACACCAAAAAAATATACATTTTTTATTATTGTAACTTTGTTTTTTTATGTATTTGCATGTTGTAATCCTAAGTTAGATGCCAAAGAAATAAGGACATATAAAGTGTCGACTATGTTATAGAATTTATTTTGTGTGTGTCATTAAATTTGAATGCGTTGACTTATGCTAATTGTTTGAAATTAATATTGTAATACTTTAATATTATGTATTTTTTTGTTAAATGCTTTAATTGATTTTAAATGTATGTTAAATTTATATTTGAGTGCTGGACTAGTCGTTTAAGCATCAAGTGAAAACTTTTATTTTGATTTGTTGTATATTAAATGTTCTATTACTCATAATTATCATGTAAAATACCTATCAAGTGTGTAACTTAATACTCGCACAATACATCAATAACTTATTATCTCTCTAGTTTATCATTTATATAAACATGTACATCTTCTCACATACACTTTTTTTATAGTGATCAGAGTATTTAGTATTGTGATAAAGTATTATTCTCTTATCAAAGTCTTAAAAAAAATATTAAAAACAAATCATTTCTTTTCACTACAAGAAAATGTCTTATTAACAACTAATTTTAGTAATCAAAAGTTGTTAGTCACTATAATTTTCAATTTAGATATCAATTTGCAAAATAAAAAACTTATTAGTTACTAAAATAGTTACTATTATGAATAAAAAATTATATTGAACTCTAAATTGATTTCTAAAATTTAGCTACCAAGGTTTTAACTACCAAAGGAAATTGATCATTAAACATTAGCTATCAAGGTTTTTCTACCAAAGGAGTTGATTTTTAAATTAATCTCTAATTAATTAGTGGCCAATTTAGCGACCAATTATAATTTCTTATTCATAATAGTAACTATTTTAGTAACCAATAATTTTTTTACTTTATAAATTAGTATTCAAATTGGTCACTATAGTAACTAATCACATGTGCATATCAAATACTTGCTCTTTTTTTTTTCAATGTCACCTTTCACCACTTTTGATAATCTTTTTCTCATTTTAAGCTTCACTTTCATCACTTTTTGAATAGCTAAAATGAATGCACTTCAATTATATTTTCTTATTCATGTCATAATCGAATTCATAATTTTAAACCCACCTTCGATTTGCATTTGAATTCTTATATATATATCACGTATAAATTATTAAAAAATTATTATTTTATATCTCAGTACAAATATTTTGATAAGTTTCCTTTTCCTTGCCTTACAATAGTTATGCTTCTTTTACCATAATTTTGTTGAGTAATAATAAAAATTAAGAAAAGGACATAAAGCATAAATTTTACAAAACATAAAGTCAAAATCTGGACCTTTATTTGTAAACACAATTAAGAAGAAATTACAATCCTTTATTGTTGTGATTATCTCTTGGGATTGCATGAGAAAACCTTATTACTCAACAAAAATTTTCAGAAAAATAAGGGTTTGAGTGACATGCACAACAACGGTTGATACATTTGCAACCACATGATGCACAAGGATGATGTGAACAATCTGGATCGCTAACACAAGAAGTGTGCACAATGGGTCCCCTTGCTTCAGATATCATACTCATATCCGTGTACACATTATTAAGATTTAATAATACATTAATGGCATACATAAAAGAAGTTTTTGAAAATAACGTGTTCGTGTTAAAAGATGATTCCTAACTTGATGCAATGATGAAGAAAGCCAATGAGAATACAAGTAGTGCCACACTACACCTCTCTGTGGTCTCCATCTCGTTGAAAAACATGATTTCGGAATGCATATTTATAAGTAAATGGTGACACATTTTAAATGATATTCTTGTACATATTCTCAATACAAGTTAAATTGCATTAATTGTACATATAAAAGAAAACATGTATCATTATCAATGGCAATAAATGAAGAGTGGTCCATGAAGTTGGTAAGTGTTACCAAATTGGCAAGTGTACTAAATCGCACAAGTAATATAGTGGACAAGTCTAGATATTGTGCCCCAAAGAGATTAATGTGGCTTAAATTAATTGATTGGTTACTGATAAAAGGTAAGAATAACAAAACATTTTTGGTTTAGATATAAAATAAATTCATAACTAAAATGTAAAGAATAAAAAAAAAATTGGCATAATGGAAATAAATAACTTGATAGAGAAAAATATAAGATAAAAGTTTCACTGGGATTGGGTTTCATGATTTCATTCAAAGTAAAAACAACAAACAATATATTCATATTTTCGTCTCTCGCACTCACATAATTTGTAACATGTCTCGATTTGGTCATAGACAAGCCAATAATAAAAACTCTATGTTTAACAATTTTTACTATTACGTTTGCATTAATGACCAATATGCTGGTGCTTAAGAATGACCAATGATCACATCTATGTTTAGCATGTGAAATCAGTAGTTATTTTATCCTATTCAAGTTTTCCAAACTATCTTTCGGATCAGTCGGTACTTCCACATATGCACCATATCTAGAACATGCAATTAAAGATCAAAATATGAGTTTCCAAACTATCTTTTATATCAATATGGACTCCTTATGTGCAAAATTGATAGATTATGCAGTTAAAACACGAATAAAACATAAGAGATGATGAAAAAGAATTATATTGAATGAAGAATTCACAGAGAATTAAGAATAGACTGATGATGAAATTGAATGAGAGAGTTAGTTACTCCTAGACAAACTGAACACAAGACTGATGAATGAGAGAGTTAATTACTCCTAAACAAACTAAACACAAGACTGATGATGAAATTGAATGTCTTCAGCTTTCAAAATGTCTTCCTGCCATCAAGTGTATAAATATCAAATGTGTTTTTTTTAACTATGTTAGACCCTCAATTTATAGACTTTCATAATTGGACTGGGCTTAAAACTTTTATGGATGTCTGATACTGTTGATAATCTTTGACTATTCTACACCTTTCTATAAGAAATTAAACCACTAAATTAATTAACAATTATAAACTTTTATAGCTTCAAGAAAAGGTATGGTTATGTCTCATGATTCATGAATTGTATAGTGCACCAAACACCTTTGACATGGTATTTTTTTTATTAGTAAAAAACTTTGGATAATTTAATTAATATACTTTGGTTTATTGTTGAATCACAAAGACGAAGCTTTTAATTTTGATATGGTTTCAAAGACAAAACATGATCACCTATTCACAAGTAGAAATAGCGAACTGAAACACAAATTCCTTTAATATCTATCTATTATTTTACATGAAAAGATTGAAAAATAATGGTGGATTTAACTTTTCTATACACACACAATCATTGTCTCGAAAAAATTTCTCAGCATATATGCAACCCTTGATCCCTAGTAGTTGATGTTGGTCTCATCATGAATTAATCAACTTGCCTCAGAAATACTTTCTAGCATAGCCATCCAAAATTTATGTCCACCTTCATCATTTATGGCTTTTATTAAGTGAAGCAAAACTTGTTATGCAGAATATCTCCTCACCTGCTTATGATAAACTTGGTGTTGCTTCTGAACAGGTTTTGCCATCTCCTTCTTTGATATCTTTATGTTAACTTTCCTATTAGCATAAGGAGAAACTTAGCATTTGCATGAGTTTCTCATTCTACCCTTTCCCTAAACTTAACTCGTGATGAACCTCTAACCCCTACCAAGGATGGAGACATGTGTTTAGGGAGAATAAACATGTTTAAAAGGGGAGCTTCTAAATCTTCTCTCTTTTATGAGGGTTTAGTTTGTGTTGACTTGACTTGAGTTGAGTTGGCCCTCTTGTTTGGTTTTTTATTTTGTAGAATGAGTTATGACCATTTTGGAGGAGGATAGCACCACACGAAGTGAATGAGAGACTAATCCTTGGAACCATACATAAGTGGAATATTTTTGGAGAGGCTTGGAGAGCAAAAATAAGAGAAACAATAAAGTCTATAACAAATGAGAAAAGACTCCAACAATCAACAAGGTGAGAACTTTTTCCCTTGTTCATATTGTAAAAAGACAAATCACTATTGCAAAAAAGACTTCCACGACATATCTCAAATAAGTTAAAAAATCAATGTTGTAAAGAAAACACGATGGCAATTTTACAATTTTTAACAAATGAAGAAAATATGGTGATTTGGGACATGTGAAGCGAATTTGCAAGTCAATAAATTAGAAGAGGCAAGATGTTTTGCTGCAACCAACACTTCTAGTGACTCATGGTTAATACGTACCAGTTTCACAAACCATATGATTAACAATAGAATGCTATTTAGAGTGTTTCACAAAGCCATCACTTTTAAAGTAAAAATTAAAAAAATGATGATTTCATCTCAATTAAAAGGAAATGGACCATTTCTATTGCAAGTTTGACAAGTTTGAAGTATACCTCTAATGTTTATATATGCCTATCATCGACCAAAATTTGCTCAGTATTGAACAACTTGTGGAAAGAAGCTTCTAGTCATATTTGAAGATAACTAGTGTTTGATCAAAGATGCAAAAGACAAAAGTGTGTTCAATGAAAAAATTAGATCTTAAAGATATGATCTAAATCTAGTAAAGGAAGAGCAAGTAGTTTTTTTAAGCACAATTACCAATGTTGATCTATATAAAAAAAGACTAGGATATTTTTATCTTATATAACCATTATATATGTAGAAACACATTTTGGCCAAAGGTGTCTCAAACTCAATGATTGAAGACAAATTGGTAGAGTGGATAACTTGCTCAAATTACTTGGAAATCATTTCAAAAGTTTAAACTAGTTCATACAAATGTTGAGCAAATGTTGAATGGACTTTAGAGAGTATTGTCTTTAATAATAATAACAATAATAATAATAGTAATAATTATTATTATTATTATTATTATATTATTCTTATATATGATTATAACATATATTGTTGGTTTTATTATTTTTAAATCCAAGAATGAAGTCTCCATGTATTTTTTGAAAAATATAGAACATGTATGAAAAATCAAAGTAATCGGAGGTTGCAAATAATGATGTTTGACAATGGAAAAGAATATACAAATGTTTTTGATAAATTTTGTGAACAACAATAAATATAGAAAAACCCATTGTATGATGGGCAAACATGTAAATAAACAAAGATGAGGTGGTTAATGATTTAGTTATATATAATTATATTAAAGAAAAAAACTTAAATATGGGTTTTAAAATATTATTTTTATTATTGTTAGTGTATGCATATCGAAAATTCTTGAACAATCTTTTAATAAAAGTCTTATTTTACATATTGGTGAGAAGCAAAGCAAGTTTAGTGCGAAAAGGAGAAGACGCAAAACACCATAGATGATTGGGCATTATCCATAATAAAAAAGCTTGATAATGTTTAAAATCGGAAGTCGTTGTCGGATGGCGGCACCAATTCCAATCAACAACAGATAAGGTACTCTACGCCCTTGCTCTGAACTTCACACAATCCATTCCTCTTCTCTCTCACATTTGCAAGAGGAGGAGGAAGAAGAAGAAGAGGAAGAAACAACCCGCACCTTACCCTTATATTCTTATTATGGCCACACTTCAAGCTTCGCTTCTCATTCTCTGCAGAACTTCCCTCCCATTTGCCTCACACAGTCAACACCACCATTCTCTTCTCTGCAAGTTCCCTCATTCTCTCACCTCCCTCTCTCCATGCAAACTCTCTCCGCCACAATTTCTCCCGCGCCTTCCCTTTTCCCTCTCTCTCAAAGTCGCTTCCCAACCCAATCCCTCCGCCGCCGATTCTGTTTTTCCTCCAAATGAAACCGCTCAGAATTCGACGACTGTCGTCGAAGGCGAGGGATCCGATCCTTCAATCGGAGCGGAACAGAGCGGGAGTGCGAAAGAGGAGGAGAGGTCGCCGATTGCGGCGCTCTTCGAGGGAGCGAGAGAGAGCTCCAAAAAGGCTTTCGCCCAGTTCATGAACTGGCTGCCGCTTTGGCAACAGGAGCGTCGTTTGGCTAGGTTAATTATTGACGCCGAGGCGAATCCCAATGATGTCGCCAAACAAACCACTCTACTTGTTGAGCTTAATAAGCACAGGTTTGGATTGAATCGCATTGCACAGTGATGAAGTTGAGATGCTGTTCTGATCAAAATATGTGTAACATAGATTGGCGTTACAAGTTATAATAAATTATATAAAATTCTGTCAATGGATAATCTCAACTCACCTAAACAACTGCATAAATTTTGTCCTTTTAGAAAATACAGAAGAAGAAAATTTAAAACAAACGCCAATTTGGTAAGAAAAATTGAAAATAGGGCTATATATAGCATGGTTGAATAATGTGGTTAGCGAGTGGAATATTTTTGTTTTCAGTTTGGATGATTTCTGTTTGCGTCAAAGTTCTTCTGTTATTTATGTATTTTTGCCAGTCCCGAGTCTGTCATCAAGCACTTTGAAGGAAGGGAGGGTGCTGTAGATAGTAGAGGAGTTGTAGAGTATCTTCGAGCTCTTGTGGCTACTAATGCTATTGCTGAATATCTTCCAAATGAGGAATATGGGAAACCTTCCAGGCTTCCTACCCTGGTAGTCACTTTGTCTAATTCATTTTTTTTTAATGCTATTTGGTCTGTGTTGATCCGATTTTCGTTTGCAGAAGGGTCTACTAGGCGTCTTGAGCCATCGATGTGCTAGAAAATTTTGTCGTTGATTAATTATATGTTCCTGTCCTCTGACTATAACTGTCGTAGATTCCCGTAATCTAAAACTGACACCGGTGGTTTTGGATAATTCTTAAATCACTTTTAAAGCACTTTTTCTCCCATATATATTTCTGGCTAAATGATTTTATTTGCATTTTCTCTTCGATATGTAGAATTAATGAGCCTAAAAGCAGGTTCTTCTCCACTGTTTTTATTTTTTATACTCATTTATTTTTATTTTCTGCATGGCACTCTTTTTTTTTTTTTTTTTTTTAAATTTCTTTTTTTTCTTTTTTTTCTTTTTTTTTTTTTTATTTTCTTTTTTTCTTGGCTCTCTTTTTTTTTTTTTTTTATCACAAATTCCGTGTTCTGCGTCTACTCCTTTTGTCTTGATAAACTGCGTTTTCACCTTCATACAGTTTCTTTTAACATCTTTTATTTCATAATTTACATCTGTTGGATGTATCATGCTGCAACTGATACCATTTTTTTTTTCAGTTGCAAGAGTTGAAACAGCGAGCATCAGGTAAATCGGATGAGCCTATTCTTAGCCCTGGAACATCTGAGAGGCAGCCATTACATGTTGTTGTGGTAACAATTATTGCAAAAAAAAAATGTTCTTTTTGATTGATGGCTTTTAGTGATTAGCATTTTAACTCCAAATTCTGTGTTTGTTTGTTTGTTTTTGGAATCTCACGAATCTGTTTCCTTCTTTAGGTCGACCCCAAAGTATCACAAAAGTCACGCTTTGTACAAGATGTTTTGTCAACTATTTTGTTTATTGTTGTTATGGGACTAGTCTGGTATGAGCGTCGAGTTCCCACTCTCGTTCTCTTCTCTATATAATACCTGAAAGTTTCATTTATTGTCATATAAATGTGTCTTTCAGGGTTATGGGTATGGTTGCACTTCAAAAATTTATAGTAAGCTTGGGTGGGATTGGAACTTCAAGTGTTGGCTCAAGTACTACATATGCCCCAAAGGAACTAAATAAGGAAGTGATGCCAGAAAAGGTTAACATTTTAATAGTTCCTTTTGCATTTCTTGAAAATTTGATGAATGTGCTATCGTCATTGAATTTTGGATGAGAAGGGAATTAATGAAATTGGTTAATTGATTAAGAATAATAAAATATATGCACAGTCTTTTTCTAATCAAAATAAAACAATCCTTAGTCTATCAATAATTCAAGAAATGATATTTCATTGTTCTGAAGTACATCTGATCTGATTCTATGAATCAGGCAATTGCAGAGTTTCTTCACTCAATCTACAGGAGTCACCCCCTACTGATCTTGGCACTTTAATGTTAGTGAACTCCATGTTATTAGCTTCTTGAGGAGTCAGTCTGGCATCCCTCTTACTTTAGTTTCTGTTCCTGTACACTGGTTTTTTCTTTTATTTTTGTTATTATTGTGGCTTATAAAGAAAACTTCTAAATATTAGCATTTTCCTTACTCCCAAAGCCATTCTGACTCCTGAGAGCTGTTTTTGTTGATAAGGATGTTATAATTATTCAGTTACTCTCCATATCTGAATGTGTCTTTTTCTCAGTAGCTGAATTAGTTCCCGGGATTAGGGGTAACAGTTTCTCTTGCAGATTATAGAGAGAGAGAGAGAGTGCAAAGTTGCCAACAAATCAGAAATTGTGTCAAACAACCTTGTATAAGCTTTTTTTTTCCTCCTGCAGAATTTCAAAACATTCAAAGATGTGAAAGGTTGTGACGATGCTAAACAAGAACTTGAGGAAGTTGTGGAGTACCTGAAAAATCCAGCTAAATTTACTCGCCTTGGAGGAAAGTTGCCAAAGGTCTGAAGTAGTTGCATATTTGTTGAATTTTTTGCTTGACTGCACTTGGTTATATTTCTGACCTCACTTTCAAATATAATTGGCTTCTCATTTCTTGTAGGACTAGGTTTCCTTCCCAATTTATGACATGATAACACGTTTATACTATTTCCAAATGCAATTTGTTTTTTGGTTTACATTTTACAGTGACAAACTGCTAGCTTTTGGTCATCACAATGATATGGATTTTTTTTATTGGTTTTCATTTCATGATATACTGATAAATCTACTTTGTCCAACAATATGTGTTTTTCCTTTTTAGTGTGCATTGGAAATTATTTGTTTCTTTTTCATCAAGTAAGCCGAAAACACTTCTTTTCTCAGGGGATTCTCTTAACAGGACCTCCTGGAACTGGAAAAACTCTTCTAGCCAAGGTCAGCTTGTTTATCATCTGCATACCTTAAGACACTTGTTTTACAAATTTTATGACGTTCTTTATTTTAGAACTTGAGCCTATTGGCCTCTTGCATGCTTTATGAATTTCCACTTTTACGTTCTTACATGAAGCTTCGGGAAGTACATATGTACAATCTAGGCTTTGGTTCTCATCTTTCAATTTGATAGCATTGACATTGTTACTCCATTATCCTTTCCAGAATTTGTTCTTCTAAGCAGTAAGTGTAAAGTTTATTTTCTTTGCCCATGTGAATTGTTTGGGAATGCAATCATTATTAATAACTATTTTTGTTTTGTTTCCTTGTTTGTCCTCCATGCAGCTGTTTATTTTGTCTACCTGATTGGTTTTTGATTAAATTATCATCCAATTTTTTATTTTGCCTAAAGCAACTTTTGCTCCCATTTTCCTTCTCATACCTGTACAGTACCAAATTTCTTGAAAAGTCTCGATATACAAGTCTCTATGCTTATGTCTTTTTCTTTCATGATGGTATGTGTAGGCCCATTAATAAATGCGTTTCACTTCTGTAAGTTTACACTCAGTTTTTCTTTTTGAAAGAACGCGGTCTTTTTTTTTTATTTTTTTTTCTGCCTGAAGAGCGCAGCCACTTGACATTTTCTCTATCATTCTTCAGGGTTCGGAAATACAATTGAAAAAGCAATACTACTTTGTTATAATCTGCCTCTTGAATTAATCTATTGATATTGATAATGTATTGTGATCTGATAGTGTTTGCTTTATATGGGACCTTGAAGGCTATTGCTGGAGAAGCTGGTGTTCCGTTTTTCTATCGTGCAGGATCAGAATTTGAGGAGATGTAAGTCTTTGTTTTCGATAGCTTAAATTTGTGTCTTTGGAATGCATTATATATTGTCTTAAATTTTGAAACATGATATAATGATCCATTTTGCTTGAATTTAATATAGATACTTCATAAATTGATTCCTACTAGTTCTTCTTTATTGTAGAAAGAGAGAAAATCTACTAGTTCTTCATTATATGGATACACTACAACATAAATTAGGTTTTCGGTAGCCAACTTTGGTTAGATTGAGAACATCTATTTGGTTTGACGCTCTTTCGTGATAAATTGAAGTTTACAGCTTTTCCATGTGATCGCTTGGCAAAATGCAAAATTTAGTTTTGTCTTGGCAGTTGTAAGTTGTGAAATTGATAGGTTGTCTTTGGTTAAGAAGCCTCACATTAACAAATGTGGACCACATACTCCTTAATTGACTTGGAAAATGCCCCCTCCCTCCCATCCCCCATCTAGTTGCCTTTTGGCTGGGGTGCGTTGGTTTTTATCAAAACCCATTTAGACTTGATATTCAACCACCTGCGGATGTCTTATCTTGGGCATGATGGAATGCATTTAATGAGGTTTTGAGCTAGTTTTTGAAGTTGAATTTGGCCCAATCGATTGCTAACAGTTACATTAAGGTAATTTATGCTGTGTTAGGGATGCTCAAATTTTGTATCACCTTTCCACTTCAGGTACGTTGGAGTTGGTGCTCGACGTGTAAGATCCTTATTTCAAGCAGCAAAAAAGAAGGTTTGTTGCCTTTGGTTAATAGACTCTTAGCTGTCTGCTATTCTGGTTTTGCTAAATTACTTCTTTACACAATTTCCTTATTTGTTTCTAATTTGGAACATTCTTTACGCTCCATCCTTAATGTAGGCTCCTTGTATCATTTTCATTGATGAAATAGATGCTGTTGGTTCAACTAGGAAACAATGGGAGGGTCATACAAAGAAGACATTGCATCAACTACTTGTTGAAATGGATGGTTTTGAGCAGAATGAAGTATATTTGAAGTTTTAAACATTTGTGAGTGTTTAATTAGTTTCTCTCTATTTTTTCCTAATTTATTAACATCTTTATCTTGTAGGGAATAATAGTAATTGCTGCAACAAACCTGCCTGATATTCTTGATCCGGCTTTAACGAGACCTGGTAGATTTGATCGACATGTAAGTCGTATTGTTTTTTCCCCTTAATAAAATAATTTATAAAGAGAAAATGGAGAATAAGAAATCCTTCTAGAACAGTAGAAAATAAGCTTACGTAAGAAAAGTTCTCCAGTCCCTTTGTTAACCCATTGAAGAAAAGTCTCAGAAAAATTATGGCAGAAATGAATAAGGTAGCAAGAAAAATGCGGAAGAAAAAGACTTATCTGTTGAAAACTTTGGCATTTGGCTCACATAACAAACCTGCAAAACAAGAACATTTCCGAAGGATAATAGACTTCGTTCTTTAATAAAAGAATGCTAATCTGCTGTATAGGGGCCGCATGAACCTATTTTTATCTGGTGATATATAGTATGTTTATTATTTGTTTGGTGCTATAATTCTATAGGATAATAATATGTTGTTTTCTCTGTTTTGGATTAAGTGATCTTATCATCATATCTACTAAATCTAGAATTTTTAGGTTTCATTTTACATAAAAATATCTCAGGCTTTTTTGGTTGATACTTTGGAAGCAGACAAAATTAAAGCACTACCTGACCTAGTGACCTGGTGTACTTCGGAGGATATTATATTCTTGTGCATCTTTATTTCTACTCTTTATTACTTATTCTTTCACAAAGAATGTATAAATCGACATGTTCCCAGACAATAAACAAAATTTGTCCATCGACCTTGTACCAGTCTTAAAGGTTGGTGTTTTTTGTTGCATAAATATAAAATTATTTAATTTTTGGATAAATGGTGTTTTTTGGTCTATAAAATTGGTCTTGCTCCCTATTTTTAAAATCAAGAGTTTGAGTTCTCCAATTTCTAAAATACGAGACTAATCCCTATTACTAACTACGTTAGGATGTTTCTCTAATGACACATGGCCTACTCAACAAATGAGTGAACCCAAATCAAATGTTTACACTTCTAACGCATGCTCCTTGACACCCTTTAGTACCCAATTAAGATCAAATATTTGGAGCTCTAAGTAAACAAAGTCATGAAACTTTACCAATATCTAGATTTCAATGGCAATGCTCACTTTTGCACATTGTTAATTACAACAAGGTAAATATAGGTAGAGTTTTTTCTATTAGGTCATAGAGTTACGGGAAAAAGCATCTCAAGAAGGTTAAAAAGGCGTGTTATCCTTCAAGAAGGTTAAAAAGGTGTGTTATCCTTCGACATTGTTAAATAGTGAAGAATCTTAAACTTGACTTGGGTACCGAGTGTCTTCTTAAGGTATCTTTGAGGTGTTTTGAAGGTTGAATGAAAAACGGTCTAACCATGAAATTTGTCAATACCAAAGAAATATGAGACCTTATCCCTAATATTAGCAAATTTTGTTGAGGTTTAGTTGGTGTTCCAAGTAGTGAAACTTTGTTAGTTATTGAAATGTATCAAGAAGCAAGAAGCATGCATTCGAGGTTTTGACACTTCCATTTGTATTTGGGGTCGCTTATCTATCCTTAGAGCATGAAATGTGTCAATAGAACGACCATTCCATTTCAGTTATCAATGGGACTATTTTCACTGTATTTCAGAAATTGGAGGGCTCAATCCACTGGTGTTAAAATATAGGGACCAAGACCAATTTTACAAGGACTCAAAAATACTCTTAAAATAACACATGCAACACTTTCTACACGGCATCCATGTCATACAAATTGCCATGTGGTAATCGATTAGGTGCTTCAGCATGTAGAGAGTGACTGCTCTCGTCGTGTTTCAGAAACTGGAGAACTCAAATTACTTGTTTTAAAATATAGGGACCACAAACATCATTTATCCTTCATTTTCCAAAATTATTACATTGATCTCTCACTTGGACCTAACTTAAAAACTGTATCTGACTAATTTTCTGAATGATATGTAATTTTGCTATAGAATATAGGAAAACTAACCAACCCAATTCCAGATTATTGTACCAAATCCAGATTTACGTGGTCGACAAGAAATATTGGAGCTTTACCTTCAAGATAAACCATTGGCTGACGATGTAGATACTAAATCAATTGCTCGTGGAACTCCAGGATTCAATGGGGCAGGTGAATAATTTTTAAACATATATGAAATGAACCTCCTTCTTTCTGTTTCAAATTTTTCATTTACATGATGTGATCCATAACTATTCCTTTAAACTAGATCTTGCAAACCTTGTAAACATTGCTGCCATTAAAGCTGCTGTTGAAGGTGCAGAGAAATTGGCAGCTTCACAGTTGGAGTTTGCCAAAGATAGAATAATTATGGGCACCGAACGGAAAACAATGTCCATATCCGAAGAGTCAAAAAAGGTAAGTGTACAGTATCTGGTTTATCTCTTAAAATTCTCCATTGTGGCCTATGTGATTAATGTATAGTTGCAAGTCACTACGTTGTTAACCTTAGTGTCTCCTAAACAATGTATGGTTTAGCACTGTGTTGTTTTATTTGGCAATACATATTTGTCCCTGTATAAGTCACAATTATGTTATAATGTTTGCGAAAATCTAACCATTACCCTGAAAGTTTCTTTAAAATTGAAAAATTCCAAGAACTCATCTTTCAGCATTCCATTTGCAGTGCAGTGAAATTATCTACAAGCTGGTTAGTTGGATATATTGGTAACTTTTTTCCTAAAAGTGTCACTCATATTTTGACATTGATGACTCAAAACCTATTCTTACATCATAGGTTACAAGCATCTTTCGGTCTGTCTACTCTTTATTCTGTAATATTAAAATCACCTTGTGCTTGTGTTAGATATTGTTTGATATTGTTAAGATATTGTTAGATATATTTAATCACGATATCAAACAATATCTTCTATTTACTCTATTTATTTTTAGGTTTAGTTGTACCTCTCTCTATTATAAATAGATTATCCTATGTGTGGTTTATACACAAGGGAAATTAATCTCAAATCCTATTTTTTCTATATTCAACAACTTGTTTTATGCAATACCCTTCTCTCTGTAGGGATACCAATATGGCATGATAGAAATACAAGGCCGTATTTTTATCATCAGATTTGTTGTTGTTTTGATTTGAACATGATGTTTTTAATCCCAAACTCCAAAATCGACCCTTGAAGTAATGATTTGTAAATTTTATAAATTCTTGTTTAAAATTTGATTAAATATTTAGTATTTAACCATTTGTAGGTTTACAGTTATCTATTTTAATATCGCTTGTGAAAATTTCAGCTTACTGCTTATCATGAGAGTGGCCATGCAATTGTTGCTATTAACACTGAGGGTGCTCAACCAATTCACAAGGCAACAATCATGCCTCGTGGATCTGCTTTAGGAATGGTCACTCAGCTTCCCTCTGGTGACGAGACATCAATCAGCAAGAAGCAGTTACTTGCTCGCCTTGATGTTTGTATGGGAGGAAGAGTTGCAGAAGAAATTATCTTTGGTCAGGATCAAATCACAACAGGGGCAAGTAGTGATCTTCACACGGCGACTGAGCTTGCCCAATATATGGTAATTTTTTGCTTTGTGATTAACGGTCAAATGCAGTTTCTTTATCTATGGAAATAGGGTTTATTTTTTGTCACAGAAGCTATATAAAATTTCTGTGCTGGTATACTTCTTTCTCTGTAACTACTTGGAACGGTCACAGGTCACCATAGAAGGACTCGGAACTTTCCTCTGACTGGAATTCTCAACTAGAACCTATCTTTTTATTTTAAAATGAGGGATTAATTCTGTTTTCATTTTTTGTTTCTCCACAAGGTATCAAGTTGTGGGATGAGTGATGCAATAGGGCCAATTCATATAAAGGAGAGACCAAGTTCCGAAATGCAGTCCCGTATTGATGCAGAGGCAAGTGGATAGAACCTATATCCTTTGTCATTTTGAATCTTGAGATATTGGATAGATTGTCATATTTGGGTTATTTTTTTCTTTAAGGAATTAGTATTTTATAAAAAATAAAATCTGGTTTATGATTTGAATTTCTTGTTCTGCAGGTTGTGAAGCTTCTTAGGGAAGCATATGATCGAGTGAAAGCCCTTTTGAGGAAGGTCTGTCAACCCCTTTTTGCTTGTGTTTAATCTGTCATTTCTATCACTTTCAAGATAATCTATTGTGCTGGTTAAAAGTATTGATTTTCTTTATATTAATATTCAATATAAATTTACAGGTTCTAATACCAGCAAAGTGTTATTTATTTAATGAAATAAATAAAATAGTACTTTGTGTCCAAACTAAGTTTTCAATCAATGAGAGTGTTCCTTTGGAAGCTTAATAAGGCTGAAGTCTGAACCAAAATCTACTTTTCTTAGGTTTAAAATAGGTGACAGTGGTAAAAACCATTATATGCATTTGCAACACTATATACACGGATGGAGATTTATAAATTAATAAATTTGTATGTACGTGACTCTTTCTATGGTGTTGATTAATCAAAGGCCAAAATTATGCCATGCATGGAATTTATTATGGTCTACCTAGCATCTGAATAAGTTCTGAACCCTGTAAGTTCCGACGTTTCTGCAGCATGAGAAGGCATTGCATGCTCTGGCAAATGCATTATTAGAGTATGAGACACTTAGTGCAGAAGAAATCAGGCGGGTACTGCGACCATATCAGGACGGAAAAGTGCCTAAGAAACAGGAACAAGGGGCAGCAGAAGAGGAACTCGTGTTGGTCTAAACATTCTTTCCGTTTGCTGTCTGTTAACTAAACTGACTATAAGGGGACGCTTTGTACAGAATACCTAGTCACCCAATACTCCAACAGGTATATTTTTTGATCCATTTGTTGCAGATTCACTCCATTGTGCATGCTATCCTGGCCATTCTGATAGGAAGTGATACTCCTTTGAGTTGATCTGAACCAACCAGTCCTGTTCACAATGACGAAGGAAGGATATTGCTCTTGCTAGGAGTGCGAGCAACTTTTTTTTGGAGAAGTATTTATAATTTGTATAAAGACATATTGAGAATTGTGCCTACATTTAAACATTATTTGTTGCTTTAAAACTGTATAATTTATGGAGATCCAAGTATCTGTTCACGTGGTTAAGTTGTCAATTAATGTTTTTGTAGAGTAAATTTGGCAATTCTGTATAAGCATTATTGTTCCTGAAGCATATGATCGATGTTTGATGTCTAGTCTTTATTTTGAATGGATTGGAAGCGATGAATATAAGATAAGTGATGATGACCAAAAAAGGTATATATCCTGTCAAAAGAACAGTGAATTCTACCTCTTGAAATATACTTGATGACTTCTCAATCTTAGTGTAGTTTGCAAATTAGAAAAAAGTTCATTACGTGGCTAATTAACTGCTTTCTGTACACAAAAAATATCCATTTTGTCCGGGAAAGGTTTATTATTGACTTGGATTGTTGTGTGCATTTACTACAGAACAACGCCAATGTCGAGGGCTATGCATTCCTTCAAGTTTTACCTGCTGCTATTGACGTTAAAGTTCGGGCCATTTCTTCCTGCACCCATTATTTTTTCTTCCTGGACCTCCATAAAATGTATTATTCCCATTTTACTCCTTAATAGAATATATTAAAATATATTAAAATACATACACTTTTTTCCTCTGCCCCTCCTTCTTGGGCTTCACGCTTCTGCCATCTCCAATTCCTCACTCATCACTAATTTCATAAGGTGAGTTTGAATGGTTAGTGGGAAGACTTCCGGAATATTTTGGCGTGTATTGGAATATATCGTATCGGTGTGTTCGGAATGCATTATTAGATTCCGAAAATCATACGAGTTTTGGATTAACGAATCCCTTATGCATAACCGGATCTATTAATACATTTTAAATTCTCCATTTTGGAACTTAAGTATGATTTTTGAATCGATCAATCCGAAACACATTTCCAAATCCAGTGATGCAATCAATCTGGATATGTCAGTCCAAAATGTTTTCTTACAAATATATTTCTAAATATTGTTTCTATATCGTTATTTCTGACCCAACCTCTTCCATTTCAATTCACTCCAAATGAAATTCATTTTCATCCACACATTCAATCACACAACATCCTCCTTTTCATCCTCGTCCTTCTCGAGGATTTTACTTTTGCTGGTGGCCAGGATGGCGTCGATATAGTTTTTTGTTGTCTGGTTTTCATGGCTACAGCCAAAGCTGATGATGTAACTTCACAAGACTTCCACTATTCTACAACTCTAACCACGAAAGAGGAAACTACACAACCAATGGCCTCTATGGCCAAAACCTCTATGCCAATCCGGATATAACAGTTTATATCATTATGCAAAAAGTCAAAGTAAATTTCAAAGAGAAAAGAATGTTGATTATTTTTGCTGTGTTTTATTTTCCTATAAAGTCTAGGGGTGTTACCAATGTATCTTTCAGTAAGCTAGATAATTTAGATGAGTTGCATATGTACAATTGGGGTTTTGATGTACATAGTTTAATAGTTAGTAGTTTGGATAACAACACCCAAAAACTTTAACCAGCAAGAAAAGGAGGTTGTATTACACTTAGTTGAGTGTGTCGTAGTTTTAGAAGTTTGTGTACTTATTCATGGTTATTGAATGGTTTCATATATGTAGTTACAATTTTACTTTATAGATAAGGAGAGTTATATGGTAAAGTTGTAATTAGTGACAATTGTGTTGATTTGTTTTAAAGCTTTAGGCGGTTGAACATGTTAGTCTACTTCATGATGGAGGAACATCTTGTTTTCCTCATTTTTTTTAATGGGTAGTATGCATTTATAAAAAGTTCATATCGTTCATATGATTCATGTGGAGGAGCATCAAGCAACAATTCATATAGGATAAGTTATCCTAAATGAGAGCATGCACAAGTTTTGTGTGAACAAAGCGGCATGAATGCAGAATATATATATATATATATATATATATATATATATATATATATATACACACACGTGTGTAGAGTTGAAATAAAATTTTTGTATTTTGTAATAATTGATATAATTTATTTAGATAAAATTAAATAAAATTCAATCAACTTAAGTTATTTTATCCAAATGAAAAATTCAAATTCAGGAAAATGGTAAAAAATTTCAATGTTTATATTTTATATGCAATAAGGAAGAATGAATGAATCAATGGTGCATTTTAAATTAAGGTTTAATTACTCGGATGGTACCCATTTTAGTAGGAGTGTGTCAATTTGGTACCCGCCGAAAAAAAAGTGTCAATTGCGTCCCCACTTTTGAAAAAGTGCATCAATCAGGTCCCTTTCAGAAAAAAATAATTAACGCCGTTAACGGCAGGACA
>Ga0214543_1007254_pt1 | contig 19178 bp, 9 predicted proteins | sample CNSS2metaG_FD_160094 | JGI IMG/M metagenome (GOLD analysis project Ga0214543, IMG submission 160094) | Root nodule microbial communities from cowpea collected in UCLA plant growth center, Los Angeles, California, USA - CNSS2 | ecosystem: Host-associated > Plants > Roots > Nodule | place: USA...
TATATATATATATATATATATATATATATATATATATATATATATATATATATATATATATATATATATATATATATATATATATATGAATATTTTAAGTATGATTAGATATCATTGTATAATTTTGCCTTTAAATTTTATAAGTATATTGTAGGAAATAATAATATTAAATAAATAAATAGAATATTTTTTGTCACACAAGGCATAGTAAATTAGAAGAGTTTATATTGAATTAAAAGTTTTAAATTAACACTCGTGAAACACATTTACTTACAACCTGCTCAGCTAAAATTTTCAATTAAAAATTTTATTTAATCCAAACCGCGATTTATATGTTTTGTACGCAAGTCATTAAAATTATGATTTTGTTCGATGCATGTAAATTTCACTTTTTCTTATCAAAGATATGACCTTATCTCATTCGAGAAGATTCACTTTTATTATAGTTAATAGTACATAAACTCTAATCATCATCTCTTATATTTCACAAAATTTTGGCAGCATTTCGCATTGGTCTCTAGGTGGCACGTAACGAAAGTGGTGACACGAGATATCCACAATCAAAGATGCACTCAAAGATCAACACAAATGCAATGAACCAAAATTAAGTGAAATATATGAAATGTGGATTATAATCATGTACTAATCAACTAATAAAAAGCGATTACTCTTCCCAAACTATCTCACTAGACAATTCAAGATTCAATACAATTATTGTCAATACAACCTCCACTAAAATTAAATAAAGTTTAGGTTGTTTAAATTGGAGGAGTACTAGACAAATCAATATAATAAATCTCAAATGGAAAACTAAGGATCGCTCGATGCATATGTCCAACAAAAATTGTAAGATAATAAATAAAAAATAACTTTCCTAAAGTCTAACAATATTTTTGGGAGGTCAAACACCTCCAAGCTCAATACCAACATGTTTCCAATACTTTCAATTCTTCATAACATATTTTAAATTACTAAATTTAACCTATTTAATTTACAAATAACAAATAGTATTTAAATAAAAATAATAATATAGGTAAAAAGAAGCTAACTTGGACCATAGAAAACATAATAAACTGCAGAGAAAATGTAATGTAGAATGTGGAAGAAAAGAGGGGTAGTGCGGAGGATTCCTGTGGTTTCAGTTAGGCCACTCCTAGAGGTTTGACGTTGCATAAGGCCACTAATGCTAGGAGAACAATATGGAGATTTGTGTGGTCGGTATAGGTGTTTGCACGGTGCGAAAGAGCTTTGCAGAGTGCATAGAGCTTCGTAAAGTGCGCAGAGCTTCGTAGAGTGCGCAAAGCTTCGCAGAGTGCAAAAGGTTGTGGGGTGCATAGGTTCACGAGGAGGTTCACAGAAATTTAGGCGAAGTTTTTCGTGGAGGCCCCACAAAGGTTCATGAAGGGTAGTGGCATCAGAGGTTGTGAGTTTAATAGGAGTAAGCGATTGAAGTAAGCAGAGCAATGAGTGAAGAAAGATCGAAAGGGAGAAGAAGAAACACAAGGAATGAAACCAGCCACACAAGAGGAGTAACACACTTCGTTTTGTCAGGACAATCAAAGACAAATTTATTTATACTAGTGCAACTGATATGAATCGCATCATGACCCAAATGGAGAAGGATTAACGCACCACTTTGAGGCAATTTTTTTAAAGTTATTAGTTTGTTTAAATAATGGTCTCATTCTTTCTAAAATTGACTGACCAAATTATGTTTTGGTTTAAGTAATTAATGGGCTCTTGTTTAATTTTATTTTAAGTTGTAATAATGGTCCAATTGCAACTTAGTCATCAGAAGAGACCAAGAGGATGTATAGTTGAATGCTTTTAGGTGACTTTTGGGTTACCACAATTTTAGTTACAATCAGTCATTAAGTAGTGGGATCATTAATAACTTAAATGGGATGTAATTGTAATTTATGGGTTTTTTGTAATTTCAGTAGTTAAACCTTCTATATATAAGTTGAACCATTTTATCAATGAAGACAAGTTGAGTTTTGTTCAAAAATTATCTTGATATCTTAGTGAGAGTGATTCTCATAAGTTCTTGAGTGATTTAAGAATCGCTGTATCAAAGGACTTCCCCATCATTTATGTGTTGCCTCTCTTGGAAAGAGTGATTTTTTCCTTCCACCTTTTCATATTCACCTTTTCGTCTTTCATCACCCAAATTCAGAAAAGAACCCATTCTGCCTAGATTTATCTTATAGTTATAACTCATTCCACTTGTCCAAAATTAATGTTTCCAAAATTATGATTTAGAAATGAACTTTCACTCCGTTTTGGAATCACGTCAATTTGGAGTTCTACAACCCAAGATATTAACGTTTCTACAATACTGGATAGATTGGAATTTCAACATTTTTTTCTAATCCACATTTTAACAAAATTTTCAAGTTTCCTATAAGGCTCTAACCTAAAAATCATAAGTGAGTTCATATACAAATGAGGAACGTACCAGCAACTTTTAACGACGGTTTGATTTATTAGGCCGCTTCACTTTTAACCATCATTCTCTTGATAGTTGTTAAAAATTTTGCTAAAATTACAAAATTCTTTAAATAATTAACGGTGACTTATTAAACATTGTTAATAGATGATCTGATGAGGAAAATTCGTTTTATGCTAGTGTTATTATCTCTTAATATTAATAGGAAAAACCGATAGAAAACGAAGACGAGAATGAGATTGCAAATAAAATTGAAATTGTATCATTTAACTTGAAGAATGAACGTAGAAAAGAAAAAGAAAATAGTAAAATCAAAAAAGCCTCTTCATCCAGAGATTTTTCAAGAAGCCCACAAGGTGAAAACTTGGGCAGAGGGAGAGGGCTATGTACCTATATTTCTGTGTTATCTGTGTATATTTTTCTTCCTGTATTATTCTTACAAAAGATGTTGTTTTTTTATAAAACAACAAATTCCTAACTAAAAGAAAAAAACACTGCTTGCACGCTTGTATGTGACTTGAGAGTTTATTTCAGAACTGAGAAATGCAACGTCTATGAAAAGCAGTGGTACGATGTTTATGTTGCTTAGTATCTTGTTTCCAAAGATGAGCAATGTCTTGAGCGATTTTGACAGCATCGAAGGAGGCACCAGAGAGCCCTCTCCTTGTAAACCCAACAGCATATAGTCCAACATTTCCTTTCCAACCATTTGGGAATGGACACTTTGGGAAACCATTTTCCGAGAAAAATTCACCTTCCTGCAACAACAACAACAACATTAACAAAATCACATCATTTTCTATTCCTACAACACCCAACAAACATTTCACACTAAGTGGAAACAAATTCTCACCTGAAGCCAATAAGGGACGTTGCTACGGTACCCTGTCGCAAGCACCACTGCATCAACATCTTGTTTTTCACCATTAACAAGCTCCACGCAGCCATTGCCGAACCTCTTTATCGCAGGAACAACTTTTATGTTACCGGATCTAATTTTCTCCAACGTCCCAATGTCTAAAACAGGGGTCTTTCCCTTTGTGTTCTTCCACGATAAAGGACCTTCCGAAGGTCTTCTCAGCCCAAACTTCTCCATGTTCCCCAACACCAACCACGCCAGCACCAATAGAATTTTGTCCACTACCCAAAGTGGCAACCATTGTAGCATCAAAGTCGCCAATTCAAACGTCGACTTCCCAAACACTTCTCTAGGCAACACATGAACCTGGCAAACCAAAATCAAAGCAACCCCATTTAATCACCAACCTCCAAATTATTCAAAGAACAACTTGTAAAAATAAGCAATTTGAGTGGGTGATATTTTAAGACGTTGATATAATAAGTTTATAAGAGAAGGAGTTACCGGGCTACGAACAACGATGGAAGGAGAAGCAGTGTGGTTAAACAAGTCAAGCGAGAGTTCCATGCCAGAGTTGCCACAACCAACAACAAGAACTTTCTTCCCCTTGAATCTTTCCCCACATTTATACTGGCATGCATGAATAACATCTCCTTTGAATTCCCTCAACCCTTGAATCTCAGGCATGACGCACTCCGCATTCTCTCCGGTGGCCACCACCAGCCACCTGCAAATGTACTCAAACTCATTCTTCACAGAGCCACAGGTGGCAACGGTTTTCAGCCTCCACAGGCCGGTGGTTTCATCGTATCTGGCGGACTGGACACACTGGTTGAATCGTGGGTTTATGTCGAAGTGTCGTGCGTAGGATTCGAGGTAGTCAATGAATTGATTCTTGGAGGGATATTTGGGGAAGTGTTGTGGGAATGGGAGGTTGGGAAGCTGACAGAACTGTTTGGGGAGATGGAGTTTTAATCTGTCGTAAGTGCGTTTTTGCCACAGTGAGGCTATGCATTCGGCTCGTTCTAGAAGCATGAAGGGTACCCCTTCTTGTTTCAGACACGCTGCTGTGGCCAGTCCCGAAGGACCTGCACCTACGATCACAGGACCGTTCACCCAAATGCAACGTTTTGATAACGTCTCCTCGTAATCAACTAGGCGAAACAAGTTTTCCATTTTCACAAACTTGTGTTTTAGTTTTTTGGGTGTGGGATAACAGAAGCAGTTCTGCAATTTGGGAGAAATGAGTTTTTGGAGATTTGGAAATGTGAATTTGGATTGAAGGAAGAAAGGGTTTGGAGGTCCTTAAATAGAGGAGTTTAGGTTGTGATAAAAGTGGGAAGATTTGTCGTTGGTTTTCCATGTCACTTGATGGTTATTGTAACATTTTTGGCCTTTCTGATGGCAACACCCAGAAATGAGAAAGTATGACTATTGGAACTTGTAGCATAATTGACCACGTTGGTTGTTAATAATTGGAGCTTATAAGCATTAATTAATTTGCTCTTATACCATTATCTAACTGCAATAAAAGGGTTCATCTGTTGAGTCAAGCTATTATGCTTAAATTAATATGACTCCTAACTAACAAAATAACTATCATAACGGCAACTTCGTAAAAAAAAAACAATATCTGTATATATTTGAATTAATTTGACAGAGTTGAAACCAGCGAGCAGAAAGAATGGAAGAATAAAATATGGTTAGAACATGAGAGCAGCCGTTTGGAAAAAGCAAAGGGAGAACATGTTTGAAGGATTAGATGCTTTTGAATCATCATTTATTACATCATATGAAAACAGGTTGACTACCGAAATGGCCCCAAGAAACACATGAGGTCACGTGGAAAATATTTAGACTTTTAAGTCCTCACATTTAGTTATTTACTAGCAAAAATATAGAAGGGTGTAGATTTTTTTTTTTTTGCCATTTTTATTGTCTTGTTATATTTTTAGCAAAATAAAATTATTATATTGTTTGGAAATGAAAAATAAAAAAAATAATGAAGTAAAAAAGAATTTATTTAAATAAACGTTTAAAAGAGACAGTTAGGTAAATGGAAAACACTTATGCAAATAATAGATATGAAGGCTATATTTATTGACAATTATGCTCTCCTCCTTCTTATGTATTTTCAATTTCAATACTAGATATGATTGCAATTTTTTTTCATTTTATTTTCTGTCTTTGACATCCTTTTCGTTCCAATTTTATATTAGTTCTCGCCGCATAGATTTTACAGATTGTGATGCTAGAAATGTTTATTATTTAAAGTATCAATCATAAACAAAAATATGAACTTGAACGCGATGTCATAGAGGAAAAGGACGCTCTCATCCAACATTCGTTTGAAGTAATGTAATCAATTTAGATTTTTTTTTTTTTGTTTTTCATTATAGATATTAGAATTTTATACTTTTATTATGCCAAGAAGTTTTATTTGAAAAATATTATATATGTTTTTGTCCTTCAACTTTTAGTAAAAGTTGAAATTAGTTCTTGTTGAAAACTTTGAACCAATTTAGTCTCTTATTTTTAGAAGTGCGTGAATTTAGTCATTTAAACCATTTTTTTTTTAAATTTATTTGACGTTTCAAACGCGTTTCACAGCTATCATTGAATCGACTATGTGTCAAACGATGTAAACAAACTAAAATATTATAATGAAATATATTTGAAACGAAATGTCAACTTAACTTAATAAAATTTGGTTAAAAGGACAAAAGTCACGCATTTACATGGTTAAAAGACTAAATTGGTTTAAGATTTTTAAGAAAGACTAATTCCAATTTTGACTAAAAGTTGAAAAATCAAAAACATATTTAACCCTTAAAAGAATTATGATTCTCTATTGATGTATGTTGGGCGTGTTGTTTCAATTATGAAAATTGATTATAATTTTAAAATTTATTTTGAGTTAATTAATATTCTCATCAAACGATAGTCACTTATTAATACATAATATAAGAAATTAAGTTTGTGATTTGGTCTTGTTAATTGATGTTATTCCATTTTTTAAGTAATTCCATGTAGTTTAATAGCATATATTTAGTATCAAAAGTCCTTGTGTATTTGTTGTGATCGATTTATATGATTAGAAGTTGAGGTACCTTAATAATTTTGACAGCATTATTGTTATATTTTGAGTTTAGTGAGAGAAGTTTATTAGATAATTAAATTGAGAAAGGAGAAAAGAATATGATTCGATAAGAAATTAGTATAAAATTGTTGAATGATAACACGGTTGAGTTAAAACGGCGTGTGGTAGCTATGGACAACTTCTAATTCACTGTATTTTGTCCTTGTGGGTGGGGAAGCTGCTATTTATATACATCTTTGACTTTTCCAAACTATTATAAAAACGGATTCCCCTTTTTCAGCTTAAAAATATGCCAAATGCCAATTCATCATTGTTTTTTTTTTAATTTAAAAATGTTGATATTAATGAGTATTTATATTTGATGAGAGAGGATTTATAGGAAAAAAAATAATAAAGAAAAAATCAATTTATAAAACAAATTGACATCGTGTACAATTCAAAACTTTAAGAATATTTTTTTTATATAGATTTTTTTTCTTATAATGTGAGACTTAGATTCACATTTAAATTTTTAATAATATTTTATATTAATTACAAATGAATTTAAATTATGTGTGATGCAAAGTTTATTTTATAACCCAATTTTGTGAGTAAAGTTTATCTTGTAGTTTATTTTCTATTATCAAGCTTTGTTGAGCATAAATGAGATATTTGCTATACGTGAATTCACACATATAAAAGTCTCAAATTTAAGATATTTAGTCTTTGACATGGTAAAATGCATTGAAAACTTGATCTGGATTAGAAATAAGATTATATTATAAGTAAATAACCTATTTTTAAAATAGTATAAGTATTTAATATGAATAAATGATTGAGAAATGTATAAGAAAAAAAAGAATAGAATAATTATGAGAATAATGTAGAATGTGGGAGTGAATAAGGGGTGAAATGGTATAAGGTAAGGAAGTGAGGAAGCACATCGAGCGAAAAGAATGGAAATGCGGTGTATGATAACACCTAATTTGATGCTTCAGGAATTTCTTCATCCATCTAATAGTAATAATAGAACACATGTACATGTTAGTGATGAGTTATGAGTGAACACAATTCAAACCCCAAATGCAATTTGGCATAAAACAATTAATTCTTTGATTTTATTCTAGATCTGCCTCAATTATTTACTTTCACCAACAAAATGTCTCTATTTACATATTTATATAATTAACTTTCAATCATTTAAGAAAAATAATACTCAAATATTCTCTTTAATCATATACTAGATAGATGCATATATTAAATGTTTATTGTTCAACTTTTATTTATACATTCATGTCAAAGTTATATAAAATAAATTTTATATATTATGAATTGACTTATCACTTAATAATATAATTTCAATCATGGTAATTTGTATAATAATGACTTTAAGAAAATAATAACAATTATAATTTCTTATTGGTTTATTGCATAAAAGCTTTTGTGCTAAGATGATAAAATTTATTTGAAAATTTTACACTTACTTAGTAATTTGGTATTTATATTAAGACTTATGATTTGTTTTGGTTTTCATATATTTATTTTACTATATTAACACCAATATTTGTTAAATAAGGTTAACGTAGTCTCTTTTGTTAAATTGGCGTTAACATATTTTGGAATGTGTCACATGTCAAAATTTAGAAGGTGTCACATGTTAAATAATAAAAAGTATGTCATATGTCAAAATATGGATGGTGTCAAGTGTTAAATTAGAGGAATCTTAAATAGAAAATGATCTAAATTTTGACGCGCGACACCTTTTAGACATTGATAATGCTAATTTAATGGAAAAGATTAAATTGGATCTTTTTAAAAAATAAAATATCTTACTGAATCTTTTTAAAAAATAAAGACTCAATTCAATCCAAAAATATACAAACTAAATAAATCAAAGACCTAAATATAAAGATAAGTTATTGATTGAGCCAAAATTTTAAATATTTTGGTTTCGAACTTTTACATAATTAATGACCCTTAATTTTTGAATTTTTAATAAATTTTAAGAGAATATTTTAAAAAGAATAATACACTCTTCATATATATATATATATATATATATATATATATATATATATATATATATATATATATATATATATTTCAAACGATGTTTATAGTAAGTGATATGGTACACTTCTTTTCCTATAAAAAAATCGCTTTCTCTAAAATATAAGTGTGTTTTTAAACAAAACTCTCCATAAAACACTTCTAAATATAAAAAAAATATGAAATGATGAGTTTTTCATAAATTAAAGTTTTTTATGAATAAACTAATGTTAACCTAAAAAAAAGTTAATTTATTTATTCTTTCTTAAAAGTACTTTTAAATAAAGTTAGCTATATATAATATATGCAAAGTGACTTGTATTAAAATTATTCTGGTGACTTTATAAAAAGAGAAAGTTAGATTATAGAGTATGAATAGCACCTAGTTATAAGTAGTGTTACATAAAAAAATATGAGAAACTTGGAAGAAACTTTCCATGCCATATTTTCACTTAATAGTTTTGTTAGGGTATGAAGCTGAAATAAACTCCTCATGATCACACACGCTGGCAGATATTTTTTACAAGATTCTTAGAGAAAGTGCAATATTGTAAATTTGCTTTTTCTTTAAAATGCAATGGACCCTTCAAAATCATTGCGCCAAGTTAATATCCATATGATTCGTTGATAAAGGAAAAATCAAAGTAATCCACCAAATAAATTTCATAATAATATTTACCAGCTCTCCAAGGTTGCCAGTTTCTCTTGCATTTCGACTAAAACTTAAAATGGAAACATCATTACGCGTATACACTTTCTAAATTTATTTCTCCAAAATCGGATAAAATATGTTTCTGTAAATAAACTATTTATAAAGTTGGGTTAAATATACTTTTAGTTCATACAGTGGCAGAACTTGAAGAAAATATGTAGAGGTGCCAAATTAGATGTTTTATATATAATTTTTTTAATTAAAAAAATTATTCTTTATTTAAATCATGCAATTCAAACTTTTCAATTTTTAATTTTCTTAATTTGTTGAATTTACATAAATGAGTATTCTAATTTTTATTTCAATTCAAGAGTATTCAACTAATTTATTGTATGCAGTTGAAAATACAAAATATCAACATTGTATAATGTTGGGTTATACTAATTTGAGAAAATATAATTAGGATTCATGCCAATTTTATACAAAAAATTCCTAAAATCATAGTTAGGGTTCATACTAATTTGGGAAAACTTAATTTGGGAGAAATATCATAATGGAAGAATCATAAATCTAACATAGATATATCATATTAGGATACTTATTCATGAGATCGTGTGAGTATGCATATTTGTCATCTTTGTTCTCCAATTTCTTTTTCCTAATCTGTCTTTCTTTTATTTCATACTTTTTTATGACTTGTTGTGGATAAACCTTATAACTAGATATAAAACCTTAATCTCTTTAATCCAGTTATTAATCCATCAAATTAATTTTTATTTTACTTTTTAAACAATAAATATATATATATAACTTAATAAAAATAATATAAATTATATATATATATATAATTAAAAGCTTGGGGGAGCCATGACTCCCTTTTGTCCCAACCAAGGTCCGCCATTGAGTTCATATATCTTAATATGAAATTAAAATTTGTTTCTGTCTAAAATTTTGATATATATTTTTCCTCAAATTTTAGAAATGAATAAAATCATTTTAACCTAATTACATTAAATTTTTTGATGTGCTAAACGTGATTCTAATTAACATTGAAACGAGAACATGTGTAAACAACTCAAATGTTATCATGAAATATATTGGATATATTAAAAAAATTAATGTAATTAGGTTAAAAAGACTATATTAATTCATTTTTAAAGTCTGGGAACTAAAATGTATCAAAATTTTAAACAAAGATGAATTTGAATTTCACGTTAAATGTAACACCCCATTTAATTTAATACACGAAATTAAAGGAAGCGTCACAAGAAAGATAACATAATAGCGCAGTTTGGGAGTTTCAAACTCAACTCCTTACAACCCAGGCACACACAATGCCCAAAAGAAAACTAGGTAAAGAGTTCAACCAAAAGTATATAAATCTAAGGACGAACAAATACATGGGTCATAGCCCCAAAGAAACTCATAACAGAATTATAAACTAGTCCACGCAGACTATGCAGCGGAATCACCACCTCCCTATTGCCCACGGGTGTTCCTCGCATCTGCTCACACCAACAAGTTGATGATCATCGCAAAAGAGAGTACCACACAACAGAATACACAACAAAGAAAGTAGGGTAAGCTAGAGCACAAAAGATTTCATCCATACAATCAAAATATATTCACCATACCATATACACATATCAACCAAGCATGTTATGACTTCTCAGGCAATACACTAAGACGCGAATCGATTCATCCGAATACGTATAACCTTGTCGGATTCAGCGGATGCCCGCACTTGTGGTGGATACCTCTGCTCACCCCCGAGCTATGTGTTACAAGTGTTACGATGAATCAATTTCCTTCACCACAAGGTTAGCCCTTAATGAATTTCAGGCCTTCTGCTACTCTCACCACAGGAGTCAGTCCGCTTTAGGTGAGACTAACTGACTCCTTAGAGTGTCAGGATGCAACCTTACCTTGAATCCTTACCTAGTTATACAGATGGGGTACCACCATGGACTCCCACTAACAGGGGCCATGGAATTACGTCCCGACCACTGAAGCGCGACCCTGAAAGTCTCACCTAAAGACTCCAAAGAATTACGCACTGACACAGACCAAACATAATCACACAACCAAATAATATTCACCATGCATGTATACGTTAATTGTACCAACCTTTAAAGCCAACGCCTTTCATGTTCCAGGCCCAACCCATTTCCAACTCATCATAAACCATTCATGCATAAAGGATTTCCAACTCATCTCGTTATCATGCCTCTTTAATACCAATCATTTCATTAAAAATCTCATGCTAAACTCATATCAACCCATTATTCACAATGCATGACTTGCACCACTCATTCATACTCATTCATCTCAAACTTTCAGCACAATACTTAAAACCAGGCAAGCATTACCCATACAAAGCCAAGAAAGCAATCACACCTCGCACTGCCTCGCCCAACACCTCGCTCAGGCTGAAGGGTCTCGCTCAGGCGAGAGACTCTCGCTCAGGCGAGCCTCCTTCGCCTAGGCGAGGGCTCGAAAAAGGGGAACAGTAGCTCAAGCGAGATCTCGCTTGGGCGAGATGCTCGCTCGCTCAGGAGTAACGTGGGTCGCCTGAGCGACCGCTCGCGTGAAACATCTTGGGCGAGCCTCTATTGATCTCGCCTAGGCAAGACAAGCTCGCTTGGGCGAGAAAACCAGAGCTCACCTTTGTTCTCTCGTGCATTTACACTCAACATATCACCAATGGCACAAAATCATCATACCCCAGTTCATATAACATACCAAACATATCCAAACGGTAAAACAGAGGCACAATCAATATTACTCAAAAGAAAAGGGCGGACCCTAGCTTCCCGTACCTGGAAAACAAGCTAGCGGAACGCTCCGACACGCACACAGTGAGCAAAACTGTCCCTAGGATGGTCAATAAGGTGGAATAGACACTGGTGTGAGTTAGCTCGAAGAAGACCTAGAGCAAACCCTAACAGAGCGTCCTGTGGGTGAAGAGTAAGGTGACGACTGATTTTTTTTTGAAAGAGTGAAGTGGAAATGTTAAGGCAGACTAGGGTTCAACTTTATACTTTGGGTCAGCTCTTAGGCCCATCAGATTTTTGGGGCAGCCCTTTTTGTTAAAGACATAAGAATAATAGGGCCTTACATCAAAGTTTAACAACTAAAAACATATTTAAACTTTTAAAATTTATATTTCGTCTTTAAACTATATACATATATATTTCACTTTTTTACTTTATAAATATCATATACAACATTCTTCGAAACAAAAGACATACGAAATGTTTTTATGACAAACAAACTTTTTTACAATAAACCATGATATAACTTTCACACGTCATTTGTTGAAAATGATGTTTTGCATCACTTTGATAAAGAATGATAGTTTGCATAAATATTTTTGTTTGAAAGTCAATTTTTAAAAATAATTTAACAATTTAATTAAATATAATTACAGAAACAAAGTTATATGTATAGATTATTAGATAGGGATAGATGATACGTATCTATTGTGGATTGAGGACATTTATTTGGAAGCATGTGCAATTGAAAGCAACAAGTTTGGATTTTCCCTTTGGGAAATCCTGGAATTAATATCACATAATTGTGACAAGGAATTTGATGGAAGTGATGACTTAGATTGGCCAGTGACCAAGTTGGTGATATATAGCTATGGCTTGATTCAAATATCAAACAATTTTTTCATTAAATTAGGGTTTATGACAGTGTGCATGCACTAAGCATCTTTTGAGTAATGTGCATTAGTGTTATCAATTTCTAGTAAGATTCATTTATGAGATAAATCTTTGACAATGGAAATTTAATTTTGATTTTGTTACACGTTAATAGGCGGTGTTTATGCGTGTGTGGACACTTCAAACTTTCCCATTTGATGGCCAATTATGAGAAACTTGTTTGAACTGAATGTACCTACGCTCCCAATTCAATTATCATTGCCGACTAGGGCTAACAATAAAACAAATATTGTTATTTTTTAAATAATTCTTGATAGAGTTCCTTAGCGAACTCTAGGTTAATGTTAGCTATTTTTAATTTTTTAAGAACTAAATATTCATGTTAATATTGAACTAACGCTAATAAAATTCACTTAATATTGAATGTTAATAGAATTCACATAATATTGGATGTTAATTGGTTGACTTTTGTCAACGCTAAGAAACATTAATTATATTTAACTTGTTTTAGTAAATAGTAAATAGATATATTTTTAGTGTTTGTTTAGAGTTTACTTTATAGTGAATGTAACATCCCATTTTAAATAGATAATTCCAATTTAAATAAACGTCACATATATTAAATATTCAAAGAGTGCGGAAAAACGGAATATGACGTACACAGTACTCCAACATATCCATAACAAAAGGAAGAGGCTCCACCGGCCTAAACTAGGTACAAAAACTCACCAAGAGCGAGAGAAACTACTATTACTACTAAACTCCAAACGCTGAGGCCCCCATTGTGAGCCTGATAGTCGTCCATGATATCATTAAACCGTAGCATCTCTATTATTACCACTGCCAGAGGTTCTCACATCTGCTCACATCAACAAGGTTGATGATCATCGCAAAGGAAGAAACCACACACAATCATATAAACAAGCAAAAGGGTAAGCTAGTGTAACATATCCTTACATTATAACACTCAGCAGGTAAATTCAAAACCAAACATAATTAACAGACATCCACACATGATATACCCAAACCACTTAGGGCTTTTAGACTTGACTATCCGAATATGTAAAATGAGGCACCACCACCAAACTGTGGAATTACGTCCTAGCAGTGAGGCATCACCACGAGGCCTTCGCGGAATTACATCCTTACATGAGGCACCACCACGAGACCTCCGTGGAATTACGTCCTGGCCTTGAGGCACCACCACGATACCCCCCGTGGAATTACGTCCTTATGTTGGGGAACCACCATGAACTCTCACCCCGAGGTTCATGGAATTAAGTCCGATAACTGAGGCACCACCGTGAACTCCCCTTAGGAGGGCCCACGGAATTATGTCCATATGATGAGGCACCACCACGAGCCCCACTACAAGGGTCATGGGATTACGTCCTACGCAAGCCTTACTTATACATAACCAACCAATCATGAAGTTCCTATGCATTCCATTAACATGTCATTTAGTATACATGACCAACCATCAATCATATCTCATGCCAAGCTCATTACCAATTCATTAGTTCACACCTATAACATTCACGGTACATGCATATCCACCCCCTTATATATTATAAATCATTTACCCAGCCAATCAACAACCAACAACATTCATGAAATAGAGAACAATAAGAACCCAAGCTAGGTCTCGCTCAAACCAAGAACCCTCGCCTAGGCGAACGAGTCCTTTTGCTCAGGCGAAAAGCCCTCGCTTAGGCGAGACTTCAAACAGCGAAAAGTGTAAATTACGCAAGTTCTCGCTTAGGCGAGCCCCTCTCGCCTAAGCGAGACCATCCCTCGCCCAAAAGCGAAACCCCCCCTCGCTTGGGCTAAAATGCAACGACAAGTCAAGATCCCCACACGGTCTCGCTTAGGCGAGCCCCTCTCGCCTGAGCGAGACATTGCCTCGCTCAAAAAAGAGTTCTCCGCCTGAGCGAGAGCTCGAAGGTGAACCTAACTCGTTTTCTGCAAGTCTCGCCCGGGGCAAAACAGGCTCGCTTGGGCGAGTTCGTCAGTTTCTCGCCACTGTTTTCTTACGCTGCCACAAACACAGATTCCAACCAACATGCCAAAGCATTTCATGCATTCACGAAATCACACCAACCATAGAATCGTAAAAATAACAGCAGGACAACCAAAACTTAAACCACACAGACAATCCTAGCTTCCCTTACCTGGAAAGGGGTTATACGAGACTTCGACACTGAACCACGAAGCACAACGGCTCTAGAACCAGACTTGCAAAACTGGAAACAGTGAATAGAAACAGGGTTATTATGGAAACCCCAACAGTGACCACGAAACTAGACTAGAGAGGAAAATAGGAGTTAAAGAACACTTACGTGAGCCAAACCAATGTCAAGTTGAACGCGAATCTGAGCATACTTCGAAACCCTAGCAGAGGTTTTGTGGAGAGAAAAAAGACGAGTTAGGGCACTGGTTTTTCAGAATGCCTCGCAGTTGAGGGACCTTTGGCTGCTTTAGGGGTCTTGACACCCTATGGGCCAGCCCTTTAGGCCCAACAGTGAGGCAGCCCTTAACATTATATGTGTGTGTGTCAAATTTTCTTATTTAATGTTTTCCTCTCTCGATTTTTATGTAAATTTTTTCTCACTTATCTCTTTTATTTACATTTATCTTCTTCAACTATATTCGTCTCCTTAATTCACATACATCACATTTATCCACACTCATTTTTTTATTTACATTATTCTTTCTTAACTCACACTCATTTTTTTTATTTATTGTCATCCCTTCATTCATCTCATCTTCTAATCTCCTACCTTTACTATAAATTTATTATATTTTTTATTTATATTTTATTTTGTTGAAGATGAAGATGAAGGCAAGAATGAGATCAGAAATGCCACAATCTATAGGAACGAATAATTTTTTCTTTCATTTAGTTTAGTGGTGCTCAAAGAAAAATGAAAAAAAAAAACCTAAAAAACGAACTATATGTTTATAGTCATGGAACTGGAATGACAACAGTTCCCACTTAATTGTCGTCATATAGTTCATGTTTTTTTTTTTTTTAAAGTCACCAATTCAATTAGACAACAATTTTTAAAGAATGTCATCATTTTTGCACCAGTGAGCACCAATTCCTTTAAAGTTTTTAAGAAATTAAATTTGATAAAAAATTACATATTTAGTTCTTATAAAAAAATTATACCTAATAAGACGATTTATTTAATTATAAATATCTTTTGTAAAATTATTGTATTAATTTTTTTATATGTTACATAAATCATATATCTATTTTTGTTTAAAAATTAAACGTGTTGACTTATATATAAAGTAATGATAGTAGATTTATTGAAAGATACATATGTTCCTACTTAAAAGTCTTATTATAAAATGGACTTTTAAATAAATTAGCTTGCTTGTCGTATTATGCTTTAAAAAATAAGTTCATGGTATATAAACAAATTGAATTTTAACCTTATAAAACTTAATCTATCTAATTTTTAAATAAAAATTATTTGGAATTTTATGCGTCATAATTTTTTACAATATAGTTTTTTCCTCATTAGTTTCCTATTGAAAGATAGGTCAAGTCTATTTCAAAACTTTAAGAAACAAAATAACTTTATCACAAATTAAACTTTGGATTCGATACAAATTATTAAAAAGTAATTAGAGATGAAAATAATTAGTTATTATTAAGTTAGATATCATTTTATAAAATAAAAACTATTACTATTTAAAACAGTCTTTGTTATGAACAAGTGTGGAATTTGGACAAAAAATTTAAAAGTGTCAAATTAGATTTTTTTATATAAAATATTTTTTTTAATTAAAAATATATATTTATTTCCTCTATTCATTTGTTTATTCAAAACAAACCCACGTAATAGTAGAATCCAAAAAAATATGACAATCACCTTTCACCTATATAAAAATAAATAAATTTATCACTACTCAGTAGTACACATTAGAAACATTTATCATATGCAAAAGAAAAACAAATTCCTTTAAAAAATAATAAAGAAACCAACTTACTAAAAAAAAAATTGTGAGAAAGAGACGAAGATATAAAAAAAGAAAAACGAAAGAAAGAAGAAAAAAGAGGGACAGTGTACATGGTTTTACAAATTTTAAGAAAACTTATTACTAAAATTAATTTAAATAATATAATAATATATATAATTTTAAAATATAAATCATATAAATCATATATATATATATATATATATATATATATATATATATATATATATATATAATCAAAGGAAAAAAAATTTAAAGAGTCATTAATTATAATTAATTTACGAATTAAAGTATAAGTTAGTCTCAACATTAGTTATCAATATTTTAACTACTTATTAGGATTGATTCTAAATTAGTCTTTAATTTTAAATTAGAGACTAATTTAAACACTAATTTTTTTATAGTTAAAATTTTGATAACTTGGGTTAGAAACCAATAATAATTTTTTATTTATAATAATAATTATTTTATATACCAATAATTAAATTAATCAGTAAAGTAACTATTTATTTTTTATAGTGATTTTTTAAAATACTTTATATATCTGTGTGTATGTTTTCTACTACATACCTTCTTAATTTTTTCTTTGTTCCCTTTTAGCATATCAGTTTTTTTGACCTAAGCTTGTGTGTTGAGTCCTTCCCCCTGAATATAAAATGTGAAAAATGAAGTAGAAATATTTATTTGGTGTTGATAGCAATTAAAATGGGTCCAAGTCTAATGAATGCAGATATGTGATGAATGTGAAACTGTGAATGCTACCTTCATCATTTCCACCAATTCACATTTCATCCCATGAATTTCATTTGGGAATGCTTGAAAAATGTATCATTCCAGAAGGTTTTACTTTCAATGGGAAGAAACAATTTATGCTAAGAAATTTGTAAGAGTTTCATCTACATTCAATCACATAGTTTGAAGAATTTCACAAGGTCAAACTCATTAACGTATAATTTATGTCTGTTCTTTTCTTTTGCATTGAAATTGGTGTAGACTTACAATGTGTTTTCATTGGCATCATGCTCCATGAAACATGAGACAACAACGTTCTCCTTTTACAATGTGTTTGGTGTGATAATATCGGTTTGATGAACATGAGACACCACTTCTTAACTTTGACCATAAATCACACTCAATCACTATACATGCTTTCTCCCCTTTCAAACATTTTCAAATACTATTAAAAAAATCTCTAATATTACATTTATCTCTCTTTCTCAATATCATATTACATCCAACAAAAGTTTTTGCAACTCCGTAAATATTTTTCCTGCACCTCTATGTAATTTTTTTCCCTATTTCTCATTTAGAGATTATACATCTGAAAGCTAAAATGTAAGCTAAAATGTTTAAAAGTTAAAAGTGACTTCCACATTGTGTAATTTATAAGTTTTTTATTGTATAGTTTGAAAGTTTTTTTTTTTTAAAAGAAAAATTAGCTATCAGATTATATAATTCAAAAGTCATTTTTAGTTTCAAGATTCTACATTTTGAAAGATAAAAAAAATGATATATGGATTGTACAATTTGAAAATGATAAAGTGGGAAATTTCATGGGTGCAAAAGTTTATGGAAGTACACGAAAAAAACCGCCCAAAAATTATAGGTTCATAGAATGGGCCATCCAATGGGCCTTGGGATAGAATTCAAGAGGTGGCAGTTTCTTCTTGCATCTCCATTTTTTCTTCCTAAAATCGATAAATCTCATTTTTCCCCTGTTAACAAACTTAATAAACCTAAATATATACAATTCGGAATTTATTTTTTTAATACTTTTCGAAATACATTCTTACATTCTTAATTATTAGAAGATATTTTTAGATCCAGAACTATCTTCTAGAATACATAATCCGTAAAGTATTTTTTGAAATGTGTTCCATAATATACATTCTTAAAGGTAATCTCAATTCTTATATACTTTCTGAAATCAAAAGGAAAAACATATAATAGAAACAATATAAACCAAGAAGAGTAGAGAAACACAAAATGAAAAGCAAGGGAAAGGGGAGGAATGGAGGATTCACGCCACTACAAGGCTAGGCTAGAAGAAGCCATGACAACCTTGAAGATGAGTGGTGTATGCCGCCACTTGCCAAGGCAAGATAAGGCTTGTAATAACTCCACTCCCTAGGAAGGAATGCTCTCACAAAAGGTTGAAACACAAAGTGTATAATTTCTCCAAAATGTTCAACCCTTCTACATGTGTTAAAGGTCCCCTTAAATAGACAAGTCTAGGGGCCCCTTAGCAAAACAACAAAGTATAAGGTTACAAAAGAAACCTAGCATGTTCTAGAAAGTAGGTCAAATAGGGTGCACATGGGAGAAATTTCGTCCAAGCCTCCTAGGTGGCAAGTCTTCATGGCCAAGGCTCCCAAAGGAGGGTTCTAGAACATTCTAGAAGACTTGGTGTCCAAGACATGTGGGCCTCCCCT
>Ga0214543_1007255_pt1 | contig 19176 bp, 10 predicted proteins | sample CNSS2metaG_FD_160094 | JGI IMG/M metagenome (GOLD analysis project Ga0214543, IMG submission 160094) | Root nodule microbial communities from cowpea collected in UCLA plant growth center, Los Angeles, California, USA - CNSS2 | ecosystem: Host-associated > Plants > Roots > Nodule | place: USA...
AAAATCCAATTCTTCACTCCAGATGCAAACACATTGAATTGAAGTATCATTTTATCAGAAACTTGATAAATGATGGAGATTTGATTTTGTTGAAGATTCCAGGTGTAGAGAATCCAGCTGATATGTTGACCAAGACTGTCACAACAACTAAGTTGAGGCTTTGCATTGCCTCAACTGGCCTTCGAGAAAATTGATGATGAAGGCACTACACTAGGTGGTAATGTAAATCAAACCCCAAGTTGGAGAATTGTTAGTATTATGGTGCTTGATTTAGTCCCACATCGCTTAGAATAATGAGATGTGGTTCTCTATTTTACTATATAAGAGACTCTATGTAAAGCTTTAAGAAACACCAGAAATACAAATACTTCCTAGTGTAGTCGTGGACATAGGCATTGTACGCCGAACCACGTTAAATCCTCTATGTCTATTTTTCTCTCTTTTATTCTTTCCTTTATTGCCTTGTTCCTAACAATTGGTATCAAGAGCTATTTTTTCTTAGTATGTTTTGTGGTTGCGACATTGTCTGATCTTCCACATCAGAAAAGATTTGGTTTCTATTTTCTTCTTGGGAATCTCAGTTTAGAGAAGTAGTGGGAGCTTTGTTTAAAAGTCGCAGTAGGAGCTTTGTTCAAAAGCAGCAGCAGGAGCTTTGGTCAAAAGCAGCAGGAGCTTTCGTCAAAGCAACAAGAGCAATGGCATTGGAAGAAGGGAAGGTGAGGATTGAGAAGTTTGATGGCAGTGACTTCGGGTTTTGGAAGATGCAGATAGAAGACTACCTGTATTAGAAGAAGTTGTATCTACCCTTAACAGGGCAGAAGCCAACTGACATGGAGCAGGCAGAATGGGTTTATGGGTCTTTATTCTTATATAGTGCTCTACTTTCTCATTTCTGGTCAATGTGGGACTTAGACTCACACTTGGATTTCTAACAATCTCCCCCTCAAGGGTAAGTCCCTTTAACCACATTGGTACATTCCCCTTCCAGCGAAAGCTGCCCAACCACGAGTACTCCTTTTCTGCCCTTTTCTGTACCGTCGTTCTTCTTAACAGGACACGCTTACCTGGAACCCTTACCTGGAACCCTTGCCAGGAAGACTTTCGATACTAGGACCATACTGCACTCGTCTAAGCCGATTTTAACCATCAACTATGATACCACTTGTTAGGTTTTACATAGGGGGTTTCACTGGGGAAAACAACACCAATGAGATCTGAGCCTAACCACATAAGACACTGACACCACTCTCAACCCAAAACCTTAAGGCGATGGGTTTATGGGTCTTTATTCTTATATAGTGCTCTACTTTCTCATTTCTGGTCAATGTGGGACTTAGACTCACACTTGTATTCCTAACAATTAACACTATTGACTATTGAGTTATTGATTTACCAAAATTGCAGCCAAGAAGGATGACAACAATTTAAACATAAATTAATAAATTCAAACATTAAATTGTCTAAAATATTCACTATTGAGTCTGTCATCCAAACTGGAGTACAATTTAAACTTAGAATATATTAAATTGCCATATTAAAACCTACAAAATATTGTGTGTATCTGTTAAGTAAAATGTATACCCACTCCATATGTCATGTTTCTAACCACTTGCTAGGTTTATCATTACACTACAAAAAAAAAAAGTTAAATTGTGGAGGTTTTAATTTCGTTTAGCGGGGATTTTTACCCTCCGCAAATTAATTTGTAGGGGTTAATCAAACCTCCGTAGATAGGTTTGCCACAAGTTATTTGTGAAGGTTTTCGACAACCCCTAGTACCTGATTTATATTGTAGAGGTTTTTTAGTAGAGAGTTGTAACCTCTTCTATTCATGGCTATTATGTTGTGAAGGTTTTAAACCTTCTTTATTTCCATCCACCTATTTGATTCCAAATATTTAAAATCCCTATTTTTCACTTTTTTGTGTGGGGTCAATTTGATGTTGTATTATAAAGGTTTTAACCTGTCTCGTTTGTATTATTTATTTTGTGGGTTTATTGCTATATTTTTCCGGCGTTATTCAAATCTCTTAAAAACAATAATTTGTTTGTAATTAAAATCTCCTGTTGTACTTGACAATGTATGTTCATGCTCAAACTTATCATTAAAACTATTGATTCTCAAAATCAACATATTAACATAAAATTTCATACTTACTCAAAGTTCATAATACATGCTTAATTAAAACTATTGATTCGCAAAACGAAATTGAAATGTAATTACAACTTAATCCATGCTTACTCAAAGTTCATAATACACTAAACATAGTTTCATCCTAAAAAACACCAACAACAACATAAACATAGTTTCATTCATCAATATATATATATATATATATATATATATATATATATATATATATATATATATATCATACCAAGGAGGGAAATAATAAAAATAACAAAAATGCGTGAATTTAAATCATTCATTTTTCTCTTTTTAAAAAGATGTGATTTTTAGGACTTTACGAAGGTTTCATCAAGTATTTTAAAAAGAGAAGTTTAGATGTCCTAGATGTAGTACACAACTTTTGGCTTTTATAATAAGAATATAGATAATTGACAGAAAAACTCATGACATGGGTCGAGCATGCAATCCAATCCAAGGTAGCTGAATTTCTAAAATATTGAAAGCAGAAATGATTGAGAATGGAAACCCATGAGAATCACACTTTAGAGTAATGATTGAGAATAATTTGAATCCAACAAAACCATAAACTTATGCATGCATCAACCTCGCTCATTAAAACAACACAAGTAGATTTTTTGCTGTTTGTTGGAAATGGAGTGAAATATGAACATATCCATCAAAAGAACATTAACTAGCAACTCAAAATCATTTAGAAAATAGAAAAAACCATATGATTTCTTAATAATGCTAGTTTTAATAATATAGGCCACACAAACATGAAAAATGAAACAAATAATAAAGCAAATGAATAAAAAGATAGAGAATAGAACTAGGATGATAGTTGAGATTAGGTGATGAGTCAATTCACAGTCTGTGGAGTCTGCAGAGTCCTCCTCCAATACAGAAACTATGTTAGGCAACCTATTTAAAAAGCAATTTTAATTTGCTCCAAAAGGTTTCCACCATCATTTATAGAATTCAGCTTTATATAGTACAACCTATGATCAGAAAAAAATAATCATACTAATATAGCAACAAGAAGGAAAAACAGATAAATGATTGATCACAACCGTCAAATTTATAATAGATATCGTATATATTTGCATATCATTGATAATTGTGTCATGTACAGCTGGTTAGATATCACCACCAGTTAACAGTAACTAACTAAAGCTAGTGTGGCATCTTAATTATGAAATCCCTATCTTTTCACTATATATCAGCAGAGCCCCATTTTAGGTGTAGTTTGCTTCCATCATTATTTTAATGTTAGTTCCACCAAATATGTTTTGGATCATTCACTCTTTCCCTTTTGTTTCTCTCTATTACTTACCAGTAACAAATTACCTCTAACCTCGCAACAAAAGTTCATAAACAAAGCCCCAAAAACAAGGCCACAAGCGTCCTATTACAACTAATCTAATTTTTACATCATACTTTTGAACCTTTTCCTTGGCCAATTCTTTCTCCTTTCCAACTTTTGTCAACATCATAAAATACAATTTTCAGTGCATAGACCCTCCATGATTTCAGACAAATTATTATAGATCCTAGTAATGTCTAATTTATAAAACTAGTTGGTCATCACATCAAAGGGACGTGAGGCATATGTTGTTTTAGTAAGTTGTTCTTTCATGTTTTTATTTATATATATATATATATATATATATATATATGATAGTTTATATTGATAATCAAATTTAATAAAAGACCAAAGGTGTGTGACAATAAAGTTAGGGTCTTATTACTTTGGGGACAAGAGTTGATCAAGAGTTGTAATTCAGTCAGTTATCTACTCATTCCTAACCTAAAAATGAGAAGAGGAAGTCATATCAATATGTGGTTGAATATAACTTTAAGAAATCAAACATGAGTCAAGATTGAAAATAAGTTTGAATAATAAAAAATCATTACCTTTCCTAAACAAATATCATTTAGTTGGTAGCTTTTGGGTTCACCTGACAAATAAAATATAATATATGCAGTTGATGTTAAGTAAGAAAAATCTAATGTCATTCTTTCCTCTTCAGTTGTGGAGGAAAAAGTTGAAAAACGATAAAGGGGAAATGAAAAGTATAAAATAATTTGTGGAGGTTATAGACCTCTTCCAAAGAATTAAAAAAATCCCACTAATTTTAGCATTTAGACAACCCAAGGAAACCATCTTAAATAATATTAATTTGTGGAGGGTTTTTATAACCTCCACAAATAAACCCCCACTAAATAAATTTTTTTTTTTGTAGTGTTATAGGTGTCGCAAAAAATACAATTAAAAGAGCCAACTTGATCGATCTTTTTCCTATTAGTGGAGGTAAAAAGTCAATATTTTAAAATTAGTCAATATTTAAAATCATAAAATAGAAATAGCAAATAGATTTAAAAAGTATCGATATAAATCCCATACTAATTAAAATTAACATTAACTATTTAACTTTATGAAAAAGGCTAATAAATGTAAGTTTATAATATTTAAGTGAAATATTATATAATATTTTGAAATAGTTTGAATTTTAATATTTTAACATAATAATTTACATAATAAATTCCACATATTTATTAAAATATATGAAAAGATAAATATATTAAACTAATATTTATTAAGTATTATGTGATGTCATCTTTATATATAATGAGTAAGTTAGTATTCTTATAAATGAATAATGCATAGTTAGTTTTGTAAGTCTTTTAATTTTTTCTTTTTGACATTTTTTTTCTTATTGTAAGAATATGGAAAATATAAATAATTAAAATAATGTTTATGAAATATTTTTTGATATGATCATGTATACCTAATGAGTGGGTTAGTATTCATATAAAGATATAAAATGATATAGAATTAAATGTTTACCATTTATTAATGAATATAGATGATAACTTGTATTTTCAAGTCTTTTTAATTTTCAAGTTTGACGTTTGCTTTTGTTATTGTAATAATAACTTGTCTTTTCAATTTTTTTATTTTTTAATTTTGATGTTTACTTTTGTTATTCTAATGATAACTTGTCTTTTCATTTTTCAATTTGACATTTGCTTTTGTTATTGTAATAATAACTTGTTTTTCCTAGTATTTTCATTTTACAATTTTGACGTTTACTTTTGTTATTGTAATGATAACTTGTCTTTTCATTTTTCAACTTGACATTTGCATTTATTATTCTAATAATAATTTGTATTTTCAAGTCTTTTGCATTTATTATTCTAATAATAACTTGTATTTTCAAGTCTTTTTATTTTTCAAACAATTTGTTATTGTAATAATTTAATTAAATTATTTTTTTAAGTATTGACTATTGGTTTTCATTATCAGATATTGTGTTAAAGGTGTTGTATGAAATGAGTGGGTTAGTATTCATATAAAGATACAAAATGATATAGAATTAAATATTTACCATTATCAATGAATATAGATGATAACTTGTCTTTCTAAGTCTTTTCAATTTTCAATTTTGACGTTTGCCTTTATTATTGTAATAATAAATTGTCTTTTCATTTTTCATTTTTGACATTTTCTTTTGTTGTTGTAATGATAACTTGTCTTTTCATTTTTCAACTTGACGTTTGCTTTTTGTTATTGTAATAATAATTTGTCTTTTCAAGTCTTTTCATTTTCCAAATGTTTGTTTTTATTATAGGATTCATTCCTTCGACTTCTGGATATGCCTTTTGCATCTGAATAAAAAATAGGTTAAAATACTCCGATGGTCCTCGTTTTGGTTCAAAAATCTCAAATTGGTCCTTGAATTTTAATTGATCTTAATTTCGTCCTTATTTTTGTAAATGTATTTTAAATCAACCCAATCGTTAACAGTGTCAAAATTATTAACGTTAACTTCATTTTAATTATTTGACGTGGCTTTATTCATTATTTTGAGGACTGAAAAATTGGTATGTGGACCCTGATAATTAAAATAAGCACCGTCCTTGAAACCCTAAATTACTGAATTAGGGATTGAAATTAGGTGCTGAAGGAGCGCGACTGCGAGGGCGACTCCCACTACGTCAATGCCGTGAACATCGACGAAGGTGAGATTCAACGTCGTCGAAGGTGATTCAGTGTCGTCGAAGGTGAGATCGAACATTTCAGAGGTCGATTTTTGAACTTTAGTGTCGTTGATCGTAGTTGTTCTTGAGTGCCACACCGTGAAGGTGAGTATGACTTCATCCTTTTCACCACAATAGCAAACAGCTGTTAAATCGAACCTACGAGACAACTTCACCTCACCCTTTTCAAACCCTAAGCTTCAAATGTTATGAACATAAACTCTTTTTAAAAGAGAAACCAAGAACACATGTGCCAAAACAACTGAATGACACATCAGAATACACAAAACAGTCACGTCATCAGGAATAAACGTCGTTTGTCAACTGATAACGGAAAAGGTTGATTTAAAACACATTTACAAAAATGAATTAAAATTCGAGGACCAATTTAAGATTTTTGAACCAAAACGAGGACCATTGAAGTATTTTAACCTAAAAAGTACTTTCATTGAAGCTATAAACTTCAGCAAAAGTATGCTAAACTCAGGAAAAGAATAACATTACTTCAACATTAATATACAAAAAAGGAATGAAAACATATTTAAACTAAACAAAAACATACAAAAGCATAAAATAAATTTTAGAAATAATATATTAAACAAAAATGTCCCATTTTCTCCAACCCACAACTATTTTGCACTATGTGTATCACATCCCAACGCCAACTGAGAAGAAAATGAGAAAGAGAGCATATTTACGTACCAGAAAACCTAATTCCAGAACGAAGATAAAAAAACATTGGATTGCATAATACCTAACCTTCAAGAAGAAGAAAAACTTAACCTTTAAACAAAATAATGAAATGATAAAAATTGTACCTTTTGAAAATCAACCCTTTTAAAACTAATATTTATCCTTTTGCTTGAAAACATCATGTTGATCTTCAAGAGCTATTTTGTCTTCTCTTCAATAGCTTCTAAAATTTTTAGAAGAATAAATCAAAGAAGAAGAAGAAAATGAACAAAAGTTTAAACTTTAACATAAGAAGGAGAGCATAAGCACATACAAAAAAATACTTTCCAAAAAAAAAAACTTTACTAAAGAATCAATTACGAAATAAAAGTAAGACAACATCATAAAATTCTTCTTTACTAAAAAACACACTAATCTGAAGTTGGGTTAAAGAACACCTAACCTTGAAGATGATTTTTACTAAATAAGAAGCATAGGAAAATACTTTGATGAATGAAAACTATAGATACAAAAACAAAGTTGGGTTAAAATATGAGTACATACAACCTTTGATGAATAACAATTGAACAAATGAAAGTAAAAAGTATATGACATGTGACATGCTACTGGATTGACACGTGGACATTTAAAAAAAATTAAAATTAAAAATAAAAAAAATCAAAAAAACCACGAAGCGACACGTGGTAGTCATTGTTCATGATCGTTAATGATTTAAACGGTGTTAGCAAAAAAGGACCCAATTGAACAAAATTAACAAAAATTAGAACATATTTGAACACAAAACTAAAATTAGGACTTATTTGATAGAACTTAACGAAAATTGGAAAAAAAAAACTATTTTAACCTAAAATATAATTACAAACAATGAGACATGTGTGTTATGGTATCCAATACTTACCACCTGTTAATCATTATCAATGAACTTATTTGGATATTAGTGATCAAAATAAAGGTATAAATGAGAGAAATATTAATCATTCAATAATTATTTAGAATTTCATTTCGTACATTTTTATTTTTTTTCTGTTTATATATATGAAATTTTAAAACTAATATTTTGTAATGTAATTTATTTAAATTTACTTTGTAGAAAGACTCTAATATTTTATTATCCAATTTTTTTTACTAATACATGTTATTACTCTAATATTGTTATTATGCAAATTTATTTAACTAACATTTCATTTTATTATAGAAAGTAACTTAATTAATTTTATACAAATTTGAGATGACATACTTGACCTCCACATTTACAAGAAAATAATTCTGTATATATTCACAGTATATTAATATATGGCTGATTAGTTAATTTCATACTCATTTTTTAAATTATTCACTATTATCATCTTCACAATCTTCATGCTAAAATTTTAAAAATTAATATATATATATATATATATATATATATATATATATATATATATATAAAATATATTGTTATTCTACAAATATTGTTTTTTAAACTAAACTACATTACTTATTCTTATCTTTATGGTTTTTGTTTCTTAATAGAATTATATTTGGAATCAAGGTTTTGTGAATACAAAAAATGAAAACAAACTTCTCTGAATATTATTAATTAGATTTTCAATAAAAACATATCATTAATCAAATGGATGATTCCATAATTTATGACAAATTTTGTTTACATTTTATGGTAAAGATTATAAAGGTCGTCGGTGTTACATAAACACATTTAATTGATTGAGAGGTTAGAAATTTCGACCGTGATATTAATTAAGTTCATTTTTCTAACAAAAGATCATAGATTTATTGATATATGATGTGTTTTTGGAAAAGAAAACAAACTGTGTTATAGTCGGCGGAGAAGTATGCGACGTGGAAGTGGTTGAACATAATGAACCGAAATCCAGAGTGAAAGGCCAAAGAGCGATGCGCAAGGTTGTTTGGTTGTTCTCTCCACCACACAAACAAAATGTCTTTGTCTTTCTCTCTCACTGTAAGTTCCCTTTATCTCTCTACCAGAGTCTATTACTGCAAATAAATTGGAAATTATGAGTAAACGAAGAATCAGAAACTGGACAAAATTGAAATAGAGAACCATTTTCCCGGTAATTTGGATCACTATTGCAAGGAGGGTTTTCTAGAAACATGGTTAATGATACTAGCATTCCCTGTCCTTCAAATTGTTACTCATTTGACTATAGATTCCGAAACATAGTTATTGATGTAACTAACAATGTTTTTTTTGTTTTTTATCTAAATGAACAGTCTTTTGGGGTTGTGAGGAAAGTGTTGGGGAGTCTTATAACAGGCAAGTATGCTTCCCTTGCATTCAAGCTTTTTCTGTTGCACTCACACACAAACTCTTAATTTGAGTTATTCCTCACAGTAGTGGCTTATTTGACTCGCTAATATGGCATTGTGTTTCTGCAAATTATTTCATCTTAATAGATATTGTTAAACCAATGGGTGGAAATTGGCACTTAGCAAGAAGAGGAGAAAGACTTGTATCATTTAAAGGTAGTGTGAGACTTGTACATACAACGTGCCGAATCTCTGTCCCTAGGACCTTCCCAAGAAATGAAGAAAAGGCCTTGTCTAATATCTCAAGGGATAAGAAGACAGTTCCAGAAGCAGATCCTCCCAGTATCAAAGATGTTCATCTTTTGTATGAATTTTTGGACCAGAGGTTAATTTTCTTAATCTGTCTTTTTACGGGTTAGAACATTAGATCCCTCCATACAGTCTATATGTAATAATAACAGTACTTTGATAGTTTTCATTTTGTAAATTTTAATAGTTCCCTAACTGAACTTAAAATTCAACTTACAGTACCAAGCTCACGGTATTGACTGGAGCTGGAATCAGTACAGAGTGTGGCATCCCCGACTACAGAAGGTTCTGGCTCTTCTATGTACTACATTCTAACTTCATGAAGTTACCTAAAGTTTTTATTGGGCGAAAGTAAAACATTTGCTCATAATTGCTACTTGCGAGAATTTGTTTATGATATTGAAAACTATTTCCTCTGTTTTTATTATTTGAACCGTGTAAGTTTTGTAGATGTAGCATTAAGCATTCAACGATGGCAACATAAAAGGATTAAATGTTTTACTCAGTTAGCTACTTTCTTCTTTGGCCATGTTATAGATACTGTACTTTGATTCATAACTTTTACTATACTTCATCACATTTCTATTGATCCTACCACTTCCTTTAGAATATTGGGTTCTTACTTTCCCTTTATTATATAAGCAAGATGTGATTATATGTATGTATTGCCTACGTACTTTAAAATATTTTTCAAATTTTTGTTTCCTTGTAGATGACCTGAAGTTTTTGGTCAATCTTAAGAAAAAAGGGATCTGTAGGTCTCTTTGGGTTTCAACTTTTTCATTTAATAGGCTGAGTTCAAACTAGTAGATCAGGGGAACATAAAATAAAAAATAAAAAAAAAGTCTGAGATCGCATGAATCTGATCTCAGTCTATACGAATCTGATCTTATTCTTTCCTATGCTTTTAGAAGAATTGTTTAGTTGAAAAAAAAAAATTCTAACAACATTGCTGCATCAATATGTAATTGTGTATGTGTAGCAAAGAGGGCTAAGAAAAAAAAAACAAAAAAAGTTACTAACTGTGTAAATAGTTGAAACCAAATGCATCAATGACTCATCAATTGGAGGGGTCGTCATCAATGCACTGACTGTCACTAGTGCTAATTCTGATCAGTTTCCATGTTCAATCATCAGTGGAATCAAAGAGATATCCCGTACTTGTTGAGTGTAAAGATTATATAGGTGTCATCCTTTTTGAGTTTCTTGAGAATATGGAATGAATTACTAAGGTTTATTGTTCATGTTGCTGACTTTATTTTCCTTTATATGTTCTTCACTTAACTGAGAGCAGTTTATTATTTATTGCAGCCCCAATGGAGCTTATAGTTCTGGTTTCAAACCAATAACCCATCAGGTAATTTAAAGGCGTGTTAAATTAGATTATACCCTGATATGGCCTAAATAATTTAGAAAAACATGGCCAATGGAAGAAGGAAAAAGGGTTAACTATAGAAGAATTCTTTGAGATATCACATTCCAGATGTTGCTTTAATGGCTTGGGATTTCATATCATTTTTCAAATACATTAGATGTTACTGTTCATAGGGGAAAAGAAAGAACACAATACCTGCAGTATGCCATTATCTTTGGTTGTGTTCTTTGAGAAAAAAAAAAAAGAAGTTATTAACCAAAAGAGTAGGGAAAACTGAATACTAACCATCTACAGATGGGTAAAAAGGACTTCAAGTTCATGTGTGCATATTTAAATTTGAATGCTTATGGCAATGACTTTGATGAAGAATACTCAGCTAAATTTGCATGCCAAAATAGTCATGACTCATGAAGTCCCTTCATCTTAATCTATGTCTTAAGTTCTCGTTTCTTTTGACATTATTTAAAAGGAGTTTCTCCGTTCAAGTCGAGCTCGGAGGAGATATTGGGCAAGGAGCTATGCTGGGTGGAGACGATTTACAGAGGCGCAACCATCTGCTGCCCATACTGCTTTGGCAACACTAGATAAAGCTGGCCGAATAGATTTTATGATTACCCAAAATGTTGATAGGTACCTTTTACAATTATAAATTTGCTTATTTGGAAAACATGAGATGTTAAAAGCATGGCTATCCTGGAATTTCACTGGACCTCATTTGCAGGCTGCATCATCGTGCTGGTAGCAACCCATTAGAAATACATGGGACTGTATACACTGTAATTTGTATAGATTGTGGATATTCCTTTTGCCGGAGCTTATTTCAAGACGAGTTGAAAGCCCTTAATCCAAAGGTTAGGATTTGCAGCTAATAGAAAAATTGTATGATCGATGAATAAGAGCTTAAGAAGTGGTTTCTATAATGAGAAAATTGCAATTGAAATGAGTTTATGATTAAGTCATGATACTTATAATCTTTTGTTCTAGGGATAAAGTATATTATCATGTTGAGAGATGTAACATTTAGATATGAGTCATAATGGCTCTGTTGTTTGATAATTATAGTATCTGTGTAAGCTCTATTTGACTAAAGGTCTTGATTTCTTTGGGTTGGTTTTTCTTGGGTGAAATAATTCTCCTCTTTTTTATTCTCTTAAATCTGAGGAAGAGAGAAGTCATAGAAGGAGAAGAATGGTGCAGCTGCTGCTCAATCATAGGGTGTATGACATTGGGAGAATAGTGATACCATTAAATGGTTCATACTTTTAGATTTAGGATGGGATCTGATTGTCGAGAAGTAATGTGAACCAAAAAGCTATGAAGCACAGATACATCTCTGGGTTGAAGTGTCACTGTGTCGCACACGTTTTTACTCTTCCCCCACCACATGTACACTTCTGATTTAATTAGGTATACAGTAAAAAATTGTTTTTGGTTGGTTTGAACTCATAAATTCACTTTTTATCGCTTAAAAAGTTAGCTTAAAATATAATATGAAATATTAACAAAAGTAATGTTTTTTTCATTTCTTATGAAGGTTGATTTAAAAAGGTGAATATACCGTCAAATTAGATATTTTGTTATGTTGCTCGAACTTCATTTTTTTTGCGTCTCTCTTTGTATGTCCTCGTGTCTTATACTTTAGACATTATTTGTTTCAGGAATATTTGTGTCTGAGTCCTGTGTCGTGTTGAATGTTTGTTAGAGTCCTTGCTTCATTGCTAAAGGTAAAGATAAGTATGGGAAAAACTCTGAAATATTCCAAATGGCACGTGTAATAATACTAGCTATTCAAGCGCATGTTTTAACTAAGACTTATACCCTTTGTTGCAGGCACTGCTAGAGACTTTCTTAACTCGTAAAACTTCCTCAAATACTTATTGTTTTCTTAAATTCCTTCACACTGCACATAAATAAAGGAGATAAAAAGACAATTCATTGAGGGGTTCATCTTGAATCTTGCAGGGATTACTAAACTGTGTACGGTAGAATTACAACGCTGAGTATATATTAGGATGGTTAGTTGAGTCTTCTTACGAATTATGTTTTGCATGTTGAGATCATTTCCACAATTTCTATTACGTGCCCGATGTGTTCCTTGTACTGAAACTGAAACTCTGAAAGTAGAACATAGCTTGCGTCATTACTGTGCATTTGAAGGCAACAATATATTGCTTCATTTTATCAATGCTTTTATGCAGTAGTTGGAGTTTTCATTTCTCAAAATAATAAGACTGCATTCTTCTGTTCTGAGTTTTCCTTTTCTGATAAACCAGTGGGCGGAAGCAATTGATAACTTGGACCATGGAAACCCTGGATCAGATAAGAGCTTTGGCATGAAACAAAGACCCGATGGTGATATTGAGATTGATGAAAGATTTTGGGAGGAGGATTTTATAATCCCAACATGTCATAAGTGCAATGGAGTTCTCAAACCTGATGTAAGCCATCCGGTTTCTTTCAGTTGAAATATTTGGTTGTGCTTGATACTTTTCTGAATACTTTAGCCTGTTAGTATTGTTCTCTATTATCTAGTTGGTAACAAGTGGCAAGATGAGTATAAGAAATCTTAATCATTACTTTATAATTATGAATCTGATACCGGGAGCCTATGAGCACACCCTCTCTACTTCTCAGAGAAGAAAAATACTACCATAAAGCATTGCACGACTTGAAATGCAGAGAAGCTGAATAGTGGTAAAGGATAGTGGGGTATATGCAAGTTGGATATAATGATATTTGTATCAGCCCATCAACAAGTGACTCATTATTACCCATAGGCATCCATTAAAGATACCTAATTAATATCCATTTCATTATGAATTTTACTCACGAGTGTTGGAGCATGCAGCTTATTTGTCATCCCTGAGACAAAATTCCATGTTGATGACCATTGAAGTTGAGTATTATTTTTTGTAGTTCTATTTGTGATAAATCTTGGTGTGTTCTCTAATGTATCTCTTTCGTGTGTTATGATTTGGTGCATTCTATCTCCTCTTGAATAAGTTCACGGATGTTATTCAAGATATTTCATGATTCAGCTGAAGGAACAGAATACAAGTGCATTTTGAACAAAATATAATTATTCTATGGACAGAGAAAAATCATACTTAGTCAATCATGTATCTGAAAATGTGTGGTCGTTTTGATTGGTCTTATTAACTGGTGTCTTTAATTTTCTCGTTTTGGATAACTATGAAGGTTGTCTTCTTTGGTGATAATGTTCCCAAGGACCGAGCTGATATGGCAATGGAAGCGTCCAGAAGATGTGATGCTTTTCTTGTTCTTGGGTCGTCTCTGATGACCATGTCTGCTTTTCGACTTGTCAGGTAGATTGAAGTTTACAATGTCTCAGGGTCTTCTAGTTATGGTGTCCATATTATCTAAATTATAATATTTGTATACACAACATACTAATGTTACTATTACTACTAATAATAATGATAATATTTGAAATTAAAAATCCAGTTGTTGCAATTTATGCAATTATATTATTGAGAATGAGATACATATAAGAATATCATTTGAAATTAGAAAACTATTTGTTGTAATTAGCTTCAAAACTCTAATTGGAAAGAAGCTTTTGATCCCCATTTTCAAGCAGTGAAATATTTTTCATTTTATTGTGAAATTGACTTTCACAGAGCAGCTCACGAGGCTGGTGCTGCTACTGCAATTGTGAACGTGGGTGTGACGCGTGCTGATGATTTTGTGCCCTTGAAAATCAATGCACGATTGGGTGAGGTATGGATGAATTCATCTTATCTGGTTATATTCAATACTACTGCTTGCTGCCTCAAATCTTACAAGCTTTGCATTGTTGCAGATCCTGCCAAGAGTACTTCACATGGGATCTATAACCATACCTGCTGTATAATGATGCTAAATGAAAACATGTATCAAGTTATCCACTACCCCAACTTTCTTATACACTCATCTTCAGGTAAAATCTAGATGTTTCCATTGGACATCTATTCCTAACTCTTCAAATTCTGTATATGCCACTTTTCACCATAATTCCCCAAAAATTAAAATGCATTGGGTGAAGCATTTTCAACTTCAGAAATAATGAAGTGATGCTTGCAGAGGATATGTGCACGTCCAGATGATTGTTGTAGCTCGACATTCTAGATTTTTAGAAATGATTTTGTCATGTATTTTGTGCTTTGATTAACTTTCATTGATTAAGAGCTTCAAGCTCTAAAAGTGTTGCGTTCTCAGTAGTGACTTGATGCAAAATTGCTCCAATTTCATTTACTTTATTTTATCAATTTTGCCGTGTAAATCATATGGGTGGGAATTCATCTTACGAAGTTCAATGCATGACAGAACTGTAGCCAGCCAGAGACTTCATACAAATTCCTTCTCGTATAACGTTGATTTAGACCAGCACTAACTAATGAAAATGCAATATTAAATTTAAAAATGTTGCTGAACCCTTTGACAACTCCCATTAACATTATAAAAGTCTTTTAAATAATAGATCTAATTATGGGAATACTTTAAATTTTCATGTCACCAAAATTCTCCAAAAGCTTGGAAGAAATTACTTTAGAAGTTAAACTAATAGATTAAACTACTCAACTATATTTTTCTGAAATATGAAAAGAATTGCATTCATTTATCGAGTTCCTACTCTGAATTACATCAAAAGTTATCTATGCATACACTCACCCTACAAACCTCATTTTTATTCTTTTAAACAGCAAAAAGATGAAGTAGGCAAATAGAAGAGTCGGAGAAGAACGATAAAATTCTCTAAACCGATGTGATTAAATACAAAAGAAGAAAATAATCTTTAATTTAAGACGAGATGCTCCTGAAATATTAAAAAATGCCTACTAAAAGACGTTATATGACTATATTCGGAAAAATAGAAAATAGTTTGTTATATTTGCAAAATATTTTTCAATGCGTGTTTTTTCTTCCCATTTTAAGAGAACACTTCCAAGGTTTGTTCCACCAGTAGACTGGAAGCAGAGCATATAGATAAAAACTAGCATATAACTGCTCACTTTACAGGCACCATTAAGCAAAGCTAGACATCCAAAACCTACAATAGCAGTAGCAGCTTAGAAAAGGTGTGATTAGACATCACATAACCCTTCAGTGTTGTTCTAATAATCCAAAATACTGTATAAACATGTCATTTTGTAGATTAGTAATTACACACGGTGCCCATTTCCTAAGAATTTTCACTGACTGCTTTGTCAATTTCTTCAACATGAGTGCGAAGCACATTCCACTGCATACGAGAGAGAAAATGAATCATTAGTTGCTAGCTCGAAAATCATTTCTTCAAAAATTTTAGGAAAAAAATAAAGTGTGTATTGATGATATGCATAGAAAAAGAACTTGTAAGCATGCAACATCCAAATTATTTCAAGATATACCTGATCCATGGTCAACGAGATACCTGAAAACAAATTTAAGATGTTAGGGTAACCCTGGGTTTAAAATAAATGGATACATATCAAATATCATATATCAATGAGATCTATCAAGAATCAAATTTTCAATGAAGACAAACAGCAGACAACAAAATCTATTTCCTGGAAGAACTTCACAGGCCATCTAAGGATGCCTCAATTGCACTGCACAAGCATGACCTTGGAAACAAATGGATGGCATAAATCAGGACCTTTGAAAAGTTAATCAGGTCAAAAGCCAAAAAACTATTGTTCGAAAAAATAGAACATTGGTTAGCAGCAAAAGCAAATTTTAAATATAAATGCATAGCTACTGATCTAGGATATCAGTATATAGCAGCCAACGACAAAATGCTATGACAAGATAGAAAATAGCTGAGTAGCCATTATTCTGCTTTAATATACAAGTAAATACTCAAAAATACTCTCTCTCTCTCCGTCCTACTCAAAATACACGGCGATTATAATAAACAACATAAATACATGTGTGAATGTAGCAAGAAAACACGGGAATACAGCAGAAACATAAAAGAAAACATGTAGGCAGGAAGAGAAGAGAAATCCCTGTCCTTATTTCCCATGATAATTATGTAAAAATGCAGTCCATATCTACACCTTAACAATATTTCCCATAAGCCAACAAATGATATGGTAAAGTATTACTTCCAATTCATTCATAGAAAAAACATCCATATTCTTAAACAAAATCAAATTGAATGTTCACACATTTAATAAATTTATTTATATCAACAGTAACAAAGTTCAAAATCATAAAAATTAATCAAATTTTCATATTATCCTAAGCCTAACTGTTTGCCAAAATCATACATACATTACAATGAGCTAGAGTTTCCTTTACTCACAAAATGACAAAAAAACTGGGCTATGAGTAACCAGTAACTAACAACAACAAATTACACAACCATGAATCAATGTCCAACAAAACCCACATCAGAAAAGTATATCTCAAAGAGGTGGCCTGATATCCTACGGAACGTGCTTATCATCAATCTTATCAATAATACATTACCAATCTACAAGTAAGAACTGCATAGATCATCAGCCAGAACATATCATCATCACATTCATCATTTTAACTACCTTCTTGAAAAAAGAATGAGCCACACCACAAGAGTCATAGGGTATGAGATAGCATTATTTCAATCCATCCAGTAAAATACATTTTATACCATTGCAAAATTAAATCAAAACCCTTCCTATTCCTCAAACAACGCACCCACTGAACTAAAAATAAACTCAGACCAATGTAAGAAAAGTACATAAAAAAAAATCAAAGAACCAAATAATTTTGAAAAAAAAAAAATCAAACAAAACCGTCAAAAATAATCTAACCTTTCTTGCCAGGCAATTGTTTGCCATCCTTGGAGTAAAACTCGCGAATGTCAACCACAACCTTGCCTTGCCAGTTCCTCACAGAAACCCTCCTGTTCTTAGAAATCTACATTTCACCAAAATAACATAGTAAATAAACGGTAAAATAAAATTTTTAAAAAAGAAAAAAGGAAGAAAGATAAACCCTAGCATAGTAGAGAAGTGAACCTCGCAGACGACAATAGAGTCGGATTCCTCGTCGGAATCCTTCTTGAAGGTCTTTTTGGGCGGCGCGTGGCCTTCAGAGTCGGCGTCGGAAGCACCGTCTTCGTCTCTCCTCTTCGCCTTCCCAGACATTTCTCGAATCTTCTTTTCTGCTTCTGTGTGGTGAATGAGTGATGAGAGTGAATATTAATGAGAGGCGAGAAAATGGAATTTTATAAAAAATGAAAACACTAATAGATTGAGAGAAAGAGAAGAAAAAATTGAAACCTAAAATAGCTTTTGGCGCCCAAATTTCACTCCAGTCCAAGAGTCACACTACTCGTGAGTGAGTTCATTTCACTCGCTGCGTTTCAAACTTTTCCATTCTCATTCTCTTTGTTTACAGCATGTTAAATCATTTCTCTTCAATAGAAAATATTTTTTTCAATCAAAAATACATCTACAAATAAAAACATTAAATAAACTCATTTAAATATTTCAAGTCAAAATATCCCTACCTTATATTCTTTCAATCATGGGATTAACATATTCAAATTGTCATTAACATGTTGGAGATAGTTTATATATTTCTTAAATTACTTATTAAAATTAATTTAAACTAAAGTTGCTATTGTTGTGGTTAAAAATAATTAATACATATTAAATTTTACAAAAGTTTAATGTGATATTAAACAAATTATAACTTAATAATTATTAACGTAGTTTTATTTTATGTAGAGGATAAAAAATCTATAAATATTGTACAGATATATTTAATATTTTATTTAATGCATGTCAATTAAAAATTAAAAATTAATTAAATAATAAAATAATAAAATAATTATATTTTAATGTTATTAAAATTTAAAATATAATTAAATATGAAAAAGTTTAAATTAATAAAAATAGTGTTAAATATAAAAATTTTATAATAAAAAAATAATTAAAATATAAATTTGAAACTTCATTTAATTTTCTTTTTCTGATATTTCGATCATCTTTTTCAATATTCCGTTAACTTCACAAAATTCTCTATGTTAAAGGAACAGATAATATTTTATTATCTAAAATTATTAATTATAAAGACATAAAGTTATCAATATAAAAAATTTAATTACCTAAACTTTGAAATGAAACATTAGAAATATTTTTGCTTTTTAATAAAGACCTTATTAATTCCAAAATGTTTATAGGGTAACTAGTGTCATAAGGATGACACTAGTTAAAGATAATTAATATATTTTGAATTTTACAACAATGTATAATTAATTGTGATGTTAAATAAATATTGACTTAACCATCATAAATATAATTTTACTTTATTTAAAGGATAAAAAATCCATAAGTGATATATATATATATATATATATATATATATATATATATATATATATATAT
>Ga0214543_1007257_pt1 | contig 19174 bp, 15 predicted proteins | sample CNSS2metaG_FD_160094 | JGI IMG/M metagenome (GOLD analysis project Ga0214543, IMG submission 160094) | Root nodule microbial communities from cowpea collected in UCLA plant growth center, Los Angeles, California, USA - CNSS2 | ecosystem: Host-associated > Plants > Roots > Nodule | place: USA...
TATATATATATATATATATATATAAATTAAGATAATTACATGAGTCTTTATCTTATACTGTGTATAGCTTTGCCATTTGTATTCGATTCGAAACTTAGATCACATACCTTAGTGAGAGGGAACCTCTACGAAGAGCCGAGGGAACTATACCGGAGAGGTTATTCTTCTCTAAGTTTCTGCCAAAAAAATGGAAATACAGTAAAATTTCTATATTTTGATACAGAGGACCACAGGAACAGCCGATGAAGGAACTTACAAGATCTTCAAGTGTTGTAGTTGTGACAGAAAATCAGGAATTTCACCGTTTAAGCTATTGTTTGATAAATCCCTGTAAACCAAATAACTTCCTCTTTTAAGTATGTCTTGAGACATGTACTGTGTAAGATTTCTTAGCATATAAGTGCACGTATGAAAGAATAAAAGGATATAAAAAATGGTTTTCATTTTCTGGTCTCATGATTCATTTGACCAGGTGAAACAGATAAACTCACAATTTCTCCAGCATGGTGAGATTTGAAATTGAAGGGTCAATCTTCCCATACAATCCACTTGAAGATAAATTCCTGTTTTGCATAAGAACAGTAGCATTTCATCAATCAAGTTTGAAATAATGTATAAGTTTATCATACATTTTTATTTTGTTTTATTGAATTCGTAAAATACTTTTTTAAATTAAGTCTAATTACTGGGTCTTTTTATTCTTTTCTTTCCATTAATAAGATAAGTTAACATTTAGTTTTGTCTTAAAACAATGGTATTTTGACACTAAAATCTATTTACATATACTTGACACTATCTCTTATTATTATTATTATTATTATTATTATATATTTTTTCTTTAGAAAAAAAAAATTAGATTTTGCTAAAATTATTTAACGCAATCAACTCTTTTTATTTTATTTTTTACATATACTTGACTCTATATCTTATTATTATTATATTTTTTTTAGACACAAAAATTAGATTTTACTAAAATCATTTGACGTAATCAACTCAGATTTTTTATCTTTTATTATTATTATTTTTTACATATACTTGACACAATCTCTTATTATTATTATTATTATTATTATTATTATTATTATTATTATGTTTTTTGTTTTGAGACACAAAGGTTAGATTTTACTAAAATCATTTGATGCAATCAACTCAGATTTTTTTTTTTTTTTTTACTTTTTTTTCAACTCATGTAAATTCTCTATAAAAATGAATTGACCGATAAGTTTGAAGAGATAAGACAAGAAATATACTAATTGAATGAGTTCTAGTTAAGAAGATAGAAGTAACAATTATACAATTTTATTGGTTGGTATAAATAGAAATGCACAGTAAATAGAAAATATTAAAAGAAATTGAGCATTCAATAAAACAGAAAATTATCATTAGAGATTTAATTAAAAAAATCCAAATTTACAAGATATCTAAAACTTAATTAATTCTATAAAATATTTATCCATCAAATTGTTTGATTATCATTTTATATTGTTATAATTATTTATTTCATATTTACCATAATAATAGAATGGTCAAATAATTCCTATTATATTATCCATTTGATGTATTAAATAATAACTATATATCATTTGATAATCAGGACTTACAAAGTTGTGATTCTTGGAGAATCATTTTCGTGATAAGAACAATTGAGAGCATCCCACAAATAGGCTAAAGGGACGCATGGATCACCTTGCCAATCTCTATTCACTCCATAAACTGACTTGATGGTAGTAATCGCATCAACTATGATTGAAATGATACCAATAAAAAAATTATGAAAGGTGGTTAAAATCATGTACAACACATGCAAAATAAATGGATTAAAAATACGATAGTTTCGTGACTTACCATCTCCTAGGAACGTTTCTGGTTTCAATTCCATTACTTTGTAAATTTCAATGGCGTTGATGATGGGAGGCAGGGTTGAATTCTGGGTCCTCTCGAGGGAATAATTAATTTCTTTCCCACTGATGGCTAACTTGGTAGATAAAGTGTCGACGGTCAGGTACCGCGGAGAAAAATTTGGAATCCTTAATTCACCGTTTCTCATGATGTTGAATTGTCTCGTCTGATTCGCGAACAATTCAGTGAAGTGCATGTAGACATGGAATTGGTCAGTTTCATGTTCTGGCTCCCACCTTATTACCAATGGAGCACTAACATTTGGTGGTGTAACAGCAGTGCTCATCACAATAGCTGGCGGTTTGTATACGTTCTGGACTAAAGCATCAGCAGAAATCGAAACACTAAATTGTGTCCAATTATTGGTGTCGCCATAATCCCAGAAACGATCATACACATCGTTCTTGTACCTGCGTGAAAACGAAATTAGTCCAATATAATCAATGAAAAAGTTTAATCCAAAAAGTAGAGTTTACCTGTAGCCTTCGTTTGAACCTAAATCCCACCGTTCGTAATTTTCCAATGATCCAGATTCGGTGACGTAAGTATTATTTGGCAAAGTTCTGAATTCTAGGGCTGATATAAATGGTGTTCCATGGCCTGTGTCAACCAGACAGATTTGTACATAATCTTGTGAAGGTACATGTATGATCTCATTAGTTTGAGAAGTGGATGCATTAGATAGAGTCACAGTATGCCACCAGTTAGCCCCGAGATGAGTATCAAACTGTGGTGTCTTATTCAGCCCATCATAATTTCCGTACAAATAACAAGTCCGGATAAGATACTTAGAGTTTCTCATGATGTTTATTTTGTAGCAGTTCCTTTTTCCTTCTGGGAAGCTTCTCACAGTCCACATCTGTCGTTGATACTTTTCTTTGAACTCAGATGCTATTGACTTACGCACACCAGTATTGATCAAATTTGCATCTGAAGTATAATTTATGCCAGTAGTCGACTCAGTATAGGTCACATCTTCAGGAGCTCCACAATCTATGCTGATGAATCCTGCGTGGGACATTTAGGGTTAAGCTATTTTTTTTTTTTATCAAATAAAGGTGCACTGAAAGTTGAAGTTTTAGTTTGTTATCAAACCTGATTGGTCCTGAGCTTGAATCAGAATGGCAAGAACTAGACCTCCAACAAGCAAACACCTCAACGTTCCCATCTCTTATCACCCTCAGCATGTGAAGTAGAATAGCGATCGTCCTTTCCCAACTTATACCACAAAAATATGTGTGTTTTGGCGACGTGGTCAATGTCAACATGAAAGTAGTCTTCCGGTTTTCAATTTCTTAAAACTTTTGTCCCTTTCCTAGTAATTGCATCTAGTGCAGTAGCATGATCCCCTTGATTACTTTGAAATTCCTGTCATGTTCATCATCACTTGTCTCTCATGCACTTGCGTTTGCATCAATGAAATTGTACTATATTCACGGTTCAATCAGTATCAGTCAATATATTTAGTCAGTGGAAATACACTAATTAAAAACTTATAACCAATCCATGGATCTCAACCAGTATCAAATTATCTAGAAGATGTCTATGTTTGTGGTATAAAAACTTACATTTATTAAAATGATGGAAGGCTTTTGAATCCTGGTTTGTGTTTGAGTTATAATAATCCTATTTGCTGAGAGAACACTACTCCGAATAATGCCAGGATCTGATGCAATTTATACATGTCTCACTTTGCTAAGATTTACATTTGACCATTAAGTACAACGAAACAGTGCAGAAAAAGTTGTGGGAATGTGACAACTATCTTTCTTTAATATGAAATAAATTGTCACTTGTAAGGTAAAATAAAATCCAATTATATCTACTTGTCTGCCCGGTGCTTACTAAGGCCGGTGCTTACTAACTCTTAAGGATGTTAAGTGTCGGAAATAATTCAATTACGAGTCTAGTCTCATCCCGGAGAAAACAAAGATAACCACCTATCGAATAATTAACAATATTTGTTATAAAGAACAACAAACACTAATATTATAAAGATAATAACTAAATATTCGGTCTTCTATACCATAATATTTGTTAATGAAATCAAAACTAAGATTAGTGTGAGGAATTCAAGTGTGAGTCTAAGTTCTACATTGGTTAGAAATAAGAAAGTAAAGCACTATATAAGGATAAAGATCCATAAACTCATTGTCTTAAGATTTTGGATTAAGAGTGTTGTCAATGCTTTATGTGGTTGGGCTCAGGTTTTATTAGTGTTTATTCTCCCAAATGAAACCCCCTCTGTACACCTATCAAGATAAGTGGTATCAGAACCGATGGTTAAAACCGTAAGCGTGTCCAGTACTCGTGGTCCCATTGCCTTAATTAGTGTTGTATCTCCTCTATGAAACCCTCACTATAGACCTAACAATTAGATCGATGTTTGAATGTTCTATCTATTTTCGACTGTCAGATCGGGTTCCTGACGACCCGGACAGTACACTGTGTAAAGTAAACAGAAAGCGCCTACACGAGATTGAGTAATGTTGTGATAAGAAGTCATTAACAGTGATTAAGCTTGATCATTCAGTGAGGATTTCATTTGAATGTCTCTAAGAGTTATGTTGAAGTCAAGTCTATCTGCTGATTTAATATTAGAAGCCACCGAGTTGAATACTCCAAGTAGTATGTACGAATTTCTTTGCTTAATTATTATTGTAATGAAAGAAAGAACTTGAATTGATATTTTTTGCAGACAAATTTTGATTGTTACACCAAGAATGGGAATAGGCACTTGTCTTTACCATCTTTTATTGCAGGCATCTTTACGATGAAAAGGTTTTACTAGTGATTTCTCAGTTGAATCATGGTATAGTATTTTAAAAAAAAAAAATTGAAAAATGGGTTTTGATGTTGACTGGTAGACGTGGCAAAGTTGTTGAGCTTGACCAGAAGGATCACTTCGAAAAGTTTAGCTATTTAATTAGCTTTGCCAAGTAGTTTCCACAACTTAAAAAATTTAGGTCCTCACCAACACCGTCTTACAGTAAAAGAATTTGAATTCTCAATTCGTTCTTTTAGTTATTTTTTCCAGTATGTTTTTTTTAATACATTAATTACCACTAATCTTAACATTTCAAACTATATTAAAAAGACCAATACAAAATTTGAACTCTTTATAAAATGAGTCATGATATTTAGATCTCCTGCCAGATAGATTGACATGAACTTTTAAAAAAAATATATAATATTTTAAAATAAAATTACATATAAATTAAAATATATATGTTTTAATAATTTTCATTTTATAATTAATTAAAGTTTAAGTACTTGATAAATTTAGATATTGTAAATAATGATAACTTTAAGTATTTTTAATTAAAATTATATTAAATATTTTATGTATTGTGTTTTTTTTACCGTTTGATTGATTTTTCTTTAATTGGATGGTGTAAAGGAGTTGATATGCTATTTATTTCTATTTTTAACTTGTTGGTCAACTCACTTATTTCTTTCTTCTGATTTATTGATTAACTCGTTTATGGGAACTGAAAGACCGAATTAATCAAGTAGTTGAAGACAAAAAAAAGAAACAACCGCAATAGTATTTAGAATGAAATAAAATGACAGTACTTGAAAGATCGAGTAGAAAATACAATTAAATGCTTAAAACTTAATTAAGGACTTGTAAACATAAGATGATTCAGAAATCTATAGTTTAGAGCAATTTAAGTGTGGATTGAACAACTTAGATAATTTTTTTATTCAACATATTTTATAAATTTTCAGACTGACTAGGATGACTTGCATTATTTCCACTTCAAATCGGGTTAAAATGAATATGGTTATATGGAAAATGATTACTAAGGTAAATGAAATATTTATAATTTAGGACTAAAAATAAATAAATTTATAATATATAAATGAATTCAAATCTTATTTTAATTTTTACTTACATACAGTAGACATATCACCTTATATAAGTTCCTTATTATTTATTTTGTTCTATTTGCACAATCAATATATCAGTCACCAATCCCAAATACAGTCACAAGGAAGACAATTAATACATTTAAACAAGTACATCACTCAAATTAGAGGAGTATTCAGAAATTGTGCAACATTACTTTGAATTTGCGATAATTTATAGATTATACATTAAATTCAAAACACATTTTGAGAACTTCTGTGAGGTGAATCTCAATTGTGGGTTCGACATTGAAAGAGGAAAACCACTTACCTTAGTCATATAGACCTGTCTATATGATTGTAGACATCTTATTCTGGTGAAGCGTTTACCTAGCTTGAGGAATAAATTCTGTATTCATATTCAAGGTCACCCCTAAATCTGTTGAATGGTTACCTCTATATTTTGTTCTAGCTACTTCCATTGATAAAGACTCCTTCAGTTCAATCACTATCTCGCTTGTGACGGGCCTTCTGTTCATATTTGAAGACACACATGCTGTTGCTATTTCTACTGCTTTCCAAACTGAATTGGTATCATAATCTCCTTCTAGCCTTGAGTCAACAATGGCCTTCATATCACCTTTCACGACCAACGATCTCACCCAGTCACTTATGTGAATACTGTCTTCACCCCTCATTATCACTGCTTGATTTGTGATTATCTCCAAAAGAACAACACCAAAACTATAAACATCACTCTTTTCTGTCAATCTGTTTGTTATGAAGTACCTGCATGACAAGAATAAAATGCAACTCAATTTATTTTCTGTCAGATTTTCTTGACACAAACATCCACATGAGTAATATTTTTTTCCCAGAAAATGATGAAGAGGAAGAGGAAAATGTAATTGAAGAACTCACTCAGGGTCCAGATAACCAGGAGTACCAGCAACAACAGTTGACACGTGAGTTCCCCCTTCAGTTGGAATAATTTTGGACAGACCAAAATCAGCTAACTTTGCTTGGAAGTGTTCATTCAACAATATGTTTGTAGATTTTATGTCTCTGTGGATTATGGACGGCCTGCAACCATTGTGCAGATACTCCAAACCTGAGATTAGATTTAAGGCAAACAGATTGTGAGGGGAAAAGGGGCAGTTTACAAAACAGATTGAAATTTACTTTCTGACCTAAGGCTGCATCAACTGCTACACGGAGTCTTTCTTCCCAGGTGAAGAATTTTGCTTTGCTGTGGTTACCTGCAAAAACAAGTTAAATACCTTTTTCTCTGGGTTGTTTTCTGTTGACTCGATACACTTGTCTCTTAAGGAAATATTCATATTCATGGTTTCAGAATACAAAACTAGGTTATAAATTTATTTGCACAATTTTGTGTAGGAACTAACCAGAGAGATGTTCTTGTAAGTTTCCATTAGCCATGTACTCATATATGAGACCCTTATTGGTTTCTTCATTACAATAACCAACAAGGGAGGTTAAATTTTTGTGATGAACTCTCATTAGAAGTTTAACCTGTACATCAAAATCTCAACCATGTTTAACCATATATTTTTACTTTTGAGAGAAAAATACAAGTGCAAAGTGATAGAGAAACTTGCCTCTGCCTGAAATTGTTGAAAACCCTGGACAGATGATGAGGAAAGCATTTTCACTGCAACTGGAGTGTCTTCGATATGACCATGATAAACAGTTCCAAATCCTCCTCTACCGAGAGTTGTATTGAAATTGTTGGTTATTTTAACGATGTCGGAGAACGAATAAATTTGTTTTTTGAATGGTATTAATAAATCATCTTGTTCTGTGTTTTGTGGTGAGATCTGACTTTGATCCTTTTCTACTATCAACGCTGTTAAATATCATGCAACAGTTTCGTAAACTAACAGGTTACGACTGAATCTGTTTGACAAATTATCAATAAAAATATCTTTGTAGCATCACCTTTCATTTTTCTCCTTTTAAGAGTCCATAATATAGCTGCCACGACAAAGAGAAGGAGCACAACCCCACTAACTGATGCTACTAAGGGTGCAACAATGTTCTTTTTCTTTCCACTCTCTTTGTCCTGCTCGTTGCATTGACCAGATTCACAGAGATTTTGATCCACACTAGCATGGAAAACACAGAAGGTTTATGTTTTAACTCTCAGTAAAACTAAGGAAAAGCACAGGTGATACCGTCAACATGAGAGGTAAGAACTAACTTAAAACTGATTCGGATTCAATTCTTCTTGTTTTGATAGGTCATAATGGGGTATAATTTGGAGAAATATATGATCTGATGAAGGAAAAATGAGATATACATAGTGACAATGAAATGTTAACTTAGACTAGGGCTTAGATTCCTAACAATCTCCGTCTCAAGAGTAATCATTGGCTCTATGGACAATGAGAACGTCAACCAAATTAAGGATTCACATCACCTGCAACCCAAAACCTGTAATGAGTTTGAGTCTTCTTACTTATATATTGTTCCACTTTCTTACTTTTACTTTTAAAATAGAACTCATACTTGATTTTCAAGTTATAATAAGTTTGACTAAAAGATAAAAATAAAATATTGGACATGGGTAAAGAATGATATTATGAATTTGAGAATTTTCAAATAATGAAACCAATTGATAATCATCACCATAAACAATGATATTATGAATTTGAGAATTTTCAAATAACATCCTTACCTTAGTGACAAAGAACCTCCCTTAGATTTCTCAACAAGTGCTGAGGGAATTAAACCAGAGAGGTTATTCTTCTTCAAGTTTCTGCCAAAACAGGGAAACTATAATATCCTTTTCTATTTTCTAATATAGAGTAATCAAAAGTTGTTCCAGTAAGTGATGAAGCAACTTACAATATCTTTAAGTGTTGTAAGTTAGACAGAAAATCAGGAATTTCACCGTTTAAGCTATTGTTTGATAGATCCCTGAAAACAAAAACATGCCTTCTTTTAAAAAGTCTAAAATTTGACACACGTAAGAAGACATCTGGACATGTACGTACACAGCAGAAATAATGAAAAGATTTAAAGAGTTTAATTTATATATGTTAAAATAAATCATACTATAAACCAGTCAAAAATCAATACTGAGATATAGCTTTTAAAATAGTTACTGAAAAAATTAATCAAGTTAACTTAACTCACTGTTTATGATTTTCTTGGTTTAAACAATTTTTACTCTGATCATGTATATAGTATTTACTCGTAAAATACAGAGGTTTTTTCTAGTCTCATCATTTATTGAATCAGGAGGGAGAAAAAAGACTCACAACTTTTCCAACATGGTGAAGTTTGAGATTGAAGGATCTATCTTTCCTGACAACCCACTTGAAGATAAATTCCTGCTTTGCAGATCCAACGGTTATTAACGCTACCATCTCAGATCCATAAAACTACTATATATAATATTAATTTGAGAAGCATAACTTACAAAGTAGTGATTCTTGGAGACTCTTTTTTGCTATAACTACAATTCAAACCATCCCACAAGTAATCTACAGGGGCACATGGATCACCTTGCCAATTTCTTGTCACCCCATAAACTGATTTGATGGTTGTAATAGCATCATCTTTGTTTTTTATTAATGCATAAAAGAGTAAAGGGTGATTAAGATCATGCACAGAGCAGGGTAATCCAAATAAATGGTAAAGGGTAGTTAAGAACAATATGAAGATAATATTTTTTGGTCATACCGTCTCCTTCGAACGTATCTGATTGCGGGAAATCTATTACTCTGTAAATTTCAAGGGCATTGATGATGGGAGGCAGGGTTGAGTTTTGGGTTTTTTGAAGAGAATATATAATTTCTTTGCCACTGGAGGCTGAGGAGCTATATAAAGTGGTGACAAGAAGATTCCTTGGTGAAAACTTTGAAAACCTCTGTTTACCATTTTCCACGATGTTGAATTCTCTTGTCTGATTCGTCGCCAACTCTTGAATCTCCATGAAGTACAAGTAAACATAGAACTGTTCAGTTGGATCAGCTGGCCTCCAGCTTATCACCAATGGAGCACTAACATTTGCAGGTGTAACTGCAGTGCTCATAACAATAGCTGGCGGTTTGTACACGTTCTGGTCTAAAGCATCAGCAGAAATCGAAACATTTAATTGCGTCCAATTATTTATGTTGCCGTATCTCCAGTAACGATCATAAACATCGTACTTGTACCTGAGAGAAAATCGAAACTAGTCCAGTAAAATCAGTGAGTCTTGTAATGAAAAAGTTTAATCCAAAAAGTAAGTTCACCTGTAGCCGATGTTTGAACCTATATCCCACCGGATGTAAGTTTCCAATGATCCGGATTCAGTGACGTAAATATTATTAGGCAAAGTTCTGAATTCTATGGCTGATATAAATGGTGTTCCATGGCCTGTGTCAACCAGACAGATTTGTACATAATCTTGTGAAGGTATATGTATGATCTCCATGTCCACTTCATTTGATCCATTGTTTATGTTCACTGTACCCCACCGGTTAGCCCCCAGATGAATATCAAACTCTGGAGTCTTATTTAAATCATCATAATTTCCGTACAAAAAACTAACCCTGATCAGATACTTAGAGCCTCTTGTGATATTTATTTTGTAGCAGTTCCTTTTTCCTTCGGGGAAGCTTCTCACAGTCCACATCTGTCGTTGATACTTTCCTCTGAGATCAGATTCTATTGACTTACTCACACCAGTATTGATCAAATTTGCGTCTGAAGTATAGTTTATGCCAGTTTTGGACTCAGTATAGCTCACATCTTCAGGAGCTCCACAATCTATGCTGATGAATCCTGAATGCGAGGACATTTAGTCTTATAAGCTAATTTTCTTTCTATCAAATAATGGTGCACTGAAAAATGTTCAAAGTTTTAATTTTTTTTATCAAACCTGATTGATCCTGAGCTTGAATCAGAACAGCAAGAAGTAGACCTCCAACAAAACCAACAAGGAAACACCTCAACGTTCCCATTTCTTATCACCCTCTGTCTCTGAAGTAGAATAGTGATCACCCTTTTCCGACTTATACGACATAAAGATTTGTGTTTTGGCGACGTGGTCAATGTCAACACGAAGGTTTTGAATTTCTTAAAAATTTTGTCCCTTTCCATCTGTACTTGCAGCTAGTGCAGTAGGATCATCCCCTCGATTACTTTGAAATTCCTGTCATGTTCACATCACTTGTCTCTCATACACTTGCGTGTGCATCAATGAAATTGTACGATATTCACGGTTCAATTAATCAATATATTTAGTCAATGGAAATAAACTAGTTAAAAACTTATGACCAATCGATGGATCTTAACCAGTATTAAATTAACTACAAGATGTCTATGTCTGTATCAGAATGATGGAAGGCTTTTGAAACTTGGTTTTTGTTTGAGTTATAATAATCCTATTTGCTGAGAGAACACTACTTTGAATAATGCCAGGATCTGATGCAATTTATACATGGCTCACTGAAACAGACACTTCTATAGAATTTCCTTGTTCGTACGACACAGTGCAGAAAAAGTCTTGGGAATAAGACAACTATCTTCCTTTAATATGAATAAATTGTCACATATAAAGGAAAAAAAAATCCAATTATATATACTTGTCTTCCTCGTTCTTACCCAGTCTTAAGGATGTTAGTTTTAAAAATATGTCAAGAACAAGAAAAGTAAACCCTGCTCTCTAAAATTATATGCCTCATCATATTAATCTTTTAAGATTTTAGTCAACAAATTAAGCCTTTAAAAAAATTAAATCATTATCAAAGTAATACTCAACTATCGTAACAATATTTTACGTGTTTTATGTCATATTATAGCTCCTGTATAATTAAAGATAATCATGGATTTACTTTATATATTTGAAGAAAACGATTAATGATCTTTAGTTATCTGTGGAACAATATCAGTAGGCACAAATTTGGAAAACTAAGGTTATGACATGATTTGGAATGACCAATTTAAAAGTTTATTCGTTGTAAAATAACAGAGGATTCAAATTGTTGTCAGTATACTTGTTGAAATTTATGATTTCCTAAAAATAACAAGAGAATTCAAATGAATTGTTGATGCAAAAAACCTAATATTACTAATGATTTAAAATCTTAAAAGTTCACTATTCTCATTTCTATTAAATACAAAATTATAAACTCATTTAAATTTATAATAATGTGTTTAATCACTTTATGTTGCTTGATCTCATTCTTACATTGCAAGAGGAAGTGTTCCTTCCCTACTCATCTCCTTCGGCAAACACTCTTCAAACCTGAATATCTGTTAACTCCAAGGCTTTTGCTTCCTTTATTTCCATAATAATTATTAATCTGTGTCTCTATAGCTTTTTTAAATGATCTTTCTTCCCATTATGGTTCATTTTATTCTGCATTATTTCGGAACATGTTTTCAAAATTTGTAATGCAGAAACATGTTTAGGTTGGAAATCCAAAAACTGAAAGGAACCTTCCAATATAGCAGCAGAGTGCAACAGTAAAAGTATTATAACAAAACTGGAATTTGTACAAAAGAAGTAACCTGCATTTCAAAACTAAGATCACTTTGTGAGAGTTTTATGTTTGAATTTTACTTTAGTGACTCAGGGTATCAAATTTCTGTTATTTAATTGTAACATGAATAGACTAATTCATTTGAAGTTCATGTTTTTCTATAACTTTGTATTATCAACTTCAAATCCTATTATGACAAGTAATGGTAAGAGGATATACTTTGTCATTTCAGTTGAAAATGGTCTTGCAACCCACTGGCTGATTTGCTAAGTCCCACATGGGAAATAAACATTTGTTGATTCTGACAAATGCTAATAAATAACTTGTCAGACAGCAGTGTAAAGTATCTTTGCGCTTGGGGCAATGACGCAGCTAGTGAGGTTCTAACCGAGGCGCGTCTATTGCTGGTTGAAAACTATTTCCAAACCCCTCTTGGGCCTGGGTTTACCCTGGGCCTTCGAGAATTTCTGGAAGGGCTCCCTTAGGGGTAAAGTCCTATAATTTTTAGTTTGATGTTTTATACGTTTGTAATTTATAATAATTTAAGATATGTCAAGATAATGGTCAAAGTTATCAATTCAGTTTTCTGTATACCATTCTTAATTGTGTGCACTTTAATATAGAGTTAAATGTGAATGAAGTAGTTTTCACATAAAAGGATGTCTAATTTTATAACAATAGAAATTGAAGATATATAATAGTTAAGATAAATTTTCTATATAATTCAAAATGGTATTTAATTATTTTATCACAATAGAAACCGAAAAACATATAATAATTATTTATGAGAAAATTTAAAATTTCTAAATATCAAAATTATGCAAAAAATAAAATAAAATAAAATTATAACATGTTTCTCTGTTTGATAAAATTTTCTTTATAAAATATTCAATAGTATTTTTATAGAATATGTTTTATAACTCTTTTAAAAGGATTTTTAATTATTTTAAAATAATAGAAATAGAAAAATATAAATCCAAACTCAAAGTAGAGATCTAATTACAATTTTATATTAAATGCAGATTAAAACACAATAAAAAATCAAATAAAATTAAGTTATATCATGACCAAGTTAACTTGTGTGACTGAGGTCCACATCGACTGTATTAATGCATGAACAGATCTAGGATCATAATATAATATTGAAATGCTCCTCAATGTAATCTCACGGAGCCATGAGTTAAACACATAGCGAACTATTCTTTCGCCTTTTACTAAAGAATACCGTGTGTTTGTCTCGTTAAGTGGCATACGCCTATTTTTGGACGAGTCCTTCTTAGAGATTCTGCAATTTAGTTCAAAGTTGATTTTAATTTGTGATGAAACTTTTGTTTATACCATGAAAGAAAGATGTTTGAGTAGTTCTATGAACTCTTGCTTATTTTATAATGACTATCCTTCATTGATCGTCTGATTCAATTATAAAAAAAATGTATACTCAGCTTCTTGTACCTTTACATGATTTTTCAATACATTACTTTGATGGTAACATAAGATTATTTGATTGAAGGCTATGTTTAATCTTGAAAAAACTAACTTCTAAAATTACATTAATGGGAATTAGAAGACAAGAAAAAAAAAACACCAGTGTCTGTCAAATAGGTATACATCGAATTCATTCCTAATTTTTGATGACTATAGTCATCTTACTTTGAGCAACCGATTACCTGGCCTGGGGAAGAGATTCTGTATTCAGATTCATGGTGACAAGTTCAACTGAATCACTTGTATGAGTACTTTTTTTATTATCAGTTCGAGCAAATTCCATTGCTAAAGACTCCTTCAGTTCATTCACTACCACACTTATGATTGGCCTTCTGTTGGGGTTTGGAGATAAACATGCCGTTGCTATTTCCACCGCTCTCCAAACTGAGTTACTGTCAAAGTCTCCTTCCAACCCTGAGTCGACAATGGCATTGATATCACCTTTTTCAATCAAGGACCTAACCCATTCACTTATGTGGATTTTTTCTTTCATTATCGCTGGTTGACTTGTGATTATCTCTAAAAGCACAACACCAAAGCTATAAACGTCGCTCTTTTCTGTTAATCTATTGGTTAGGTAGTATCTGTAAGACAGAATGTAACTCTCGTTATTTTCCGTCAGAAGTTTTTGAACATAAACATTCAGATAGAATTACTATATTTTTCAGGAAAATAATGGACAGGAACAGGACTCACTCAGGATCTAGGTAACCAGGAGTACCAGCAATAACAGTTGATACATGAGTTCCCCCATCTGTTAGGATAATTTTGGATAAACCAAAATCAGATAATTTTGCTTGGAGCTGTTCATTCAACAATATGTTTGTAGATTTTACGTCTCTGTGGAATATTGGTGGTTTACAACCATTTTGCAGATACTCCAATCCTGAGGCCAAAAGTATATATTTAGAGAGGAATAAAGAATTAAGAAAAGAATATTATTCTTCTTTCTTACCTGAAGCTGCATCCACTGCTATACGAAGTCTCTTTTCCCAGCTGAAGAAATTTCTTTTGCTTCGTTTACCTGCATAATCAAGTTCTATAACTTTCTCTACATATTTTTGGTTCACTAAGGTTAGTGATATGACTAGTACAATTGTCCAATAAGGAAATATCCATATCCACGGTTTCAGAAAACCAAAAAAGTTTGGAAATTTATTGCACAGACTTTAGACAATAAAATAAGCTTTTTTAAGGAGCAAACCAGAGAGATGTTCTTGTAAATTTCCATTAGCCATGTACTCGTATACGAGACCCTTATTGGTTCCTTCGTTACAGTAACCAACAAGGGAGGTCAAATATTTGTGATGAACTCTCATAAGAAGTTTAACCTGCAAATCAAAATTTCAGCAATGTTTTAACTTGGTATACTAATTGCTGCGCTCAGGAACTTAGTGTAATGTGATTACAAAGCTTTACCTCTGCTTGAAATTGTTGATAACCACGAACAGAGGATGGGGAAAGCATTTTCACTGCAACTGGAGTGTCTTCGATATAGCCAAGATAAACTGTTCCAAATCCTCCTTTACCAACTATTGTAGTGAAATTGTTGGTGATTTTAATGATATCGGAGTACGAATATATTTGTTTCTGGAATTGCAGTGATGAATCATTTTGTTCAGTGTATTGCAGTGATTTCTCACTCTGATCCTTTTCTACCGTCAAAGCTGTTGAATGTCATACACCAGTTTTTTAAAAAACTAACAGGGCACGGTTGAATTTGTCTGGAAAAGTATCGATAAAAATAACGAATATTAACGATTGTAGAATCACCTTTCGCTTTTCTTCTTTTAGCGGTCCACAATATAGCTGCCACTACTACCAGAAGAACGAAAACCCCGCCAACAGATGCTACCAAGGGTGTAACAATGCTATTGTTTTTCTTGTTTTTCTTCTTGTTGCATTGATCAGGTTCACATAGATATGGATTTTGGTCCACACTGCGATAAATTCACAGTAGGTTTATTTTCAACTCCAAGTAAGTCGTACAAGTCATTAGAATTTTCTTTAGACACTTCAATTCGTGTAATTTGGTGTAATCCATGATCCGATGAAATAAATAGCAGTTGTGTTGTGATGAATGACTACAAATGCTGGGGTAAAGATGATTTATTTAAAAGACATATTTCAAACTTAGGAATTCCCAATAAGATGAATACCTTAGTGAGAGGGAACCTCTAAGAAGTGCCGAGGGAATTATTCCGGAGAGGTTATTCTTCTCTAAGTTTCTGCCAAAAAAAATGGAAATACAGTAAAATTTCTATATTTTGATACAGAGGACCACAGGAACAGCCGATGAAGGAACTTACAAGATCTTCAAGTGTCGTAGTTGTGACAGAAAATCAGGAATTTCACCGTTTAAGCTATTGTTTGATAAATCCCTGGAAACCAAATAACTTCCTCTTTTAAGTATGTAGTGTAAGATTTCTTAGTATATAAGTGCACGTATGAAAGAATAAAAGGATATAAAATATGATTTTCATTTTCTGGTCTCATCATTCATTTGACCAGGTGAAACAGATAAACTCACAATTTCTCCAGCATGGTGAGATTTGAAATTGAAGGATCAATCTTTCCATACAATCCACTTGAAGATAAATTCCTGTTTTGCGTAAGCAAGAGTTATGAACAGTAGCATTCCATCACTTTGTCTTATTATTTTTGCCATGAATAAAGATAATAACTATATGACATTTGATAATCAAGACTTACAAAGTTGTGATTCTTGGAGAATCGTTTTCGTGATAAGAACAATTGAGAGCATCCCACAAAAAGGCTAAAGGGGCGCATGGATCACCTTGCCAATCTCTTGTCAGTGCATAAACTGACTTGATGGTAGTAATCGCATCAACTATGTTTGAAATGATAACAAAAAAAATTGTGAAAAGTTGTAAAAGGTAGTTAAGATCATGCACAATAACGTAAACAAAAGAAATGGATTTAAAATATCATATTTTCGGTGGCTTACCATCTGCTTGTAATGTTTGTGGTTTCTGTAAGTCGATTACTCTGTAAATTTCAATGGCACTAATGATGGGAGGCAGGGTTGAATTTTCGGTTCTCTCCAGTGAATACTTAATTACTTTTCCGCTGATGGCTGACGTCGTATATATGGTATCGACAACATGGTACCGTGGAGAAAAATAGTAATCACCGTTCCTCCTGATGTTGAATTGTCTTGTCTGATTGGTGGTTAGCACTTGAATTTCCGTGAAGTGCATGTACACATAGAATAGCTCAGTTTCATCTTTTGGCTGCCAGCTTATTACCAACGGAGCACTATCATTTGCCGGTGCAACAGCGGTGCTCATGATAGTAGCTCCCGGTTCGTAAACATCTCTCCCACTAAAAGAATCACCAGGAATCGAAGCATTTATCCGTGTCCAATCTTCGTTGAAGTTACAGGTAAACCAGAAACGATCATAAGCATCAGACCAGTACCTGTGAGAGAATCAGAAAAGTACAATACAATCAATCATGTTAGGAATAGTCTGAGTGTGAGTCAAAGTCCTATATTGGAAGAATAGGCAAAGTTAAACACTATATAAGAATAAAGACCCACAACACCATTGTTTGAAGGTTTTGGGTTAAAAGTGATGTCAGATGTGTGTAAGACTAATGTTATAAATCTCTCCATATCCATAACCCATATGATGAAACATAACCCAACAAATCAATCTTTTAATGTTGAAAAAGATTTAATCTGTAAGTGTGATTTCACCTGTAGCCTCTGTCTGAACCCAAATCGCACCGCGAGTAACGTTGCAGTGATCCGAATTGAGTGACGTATGTATCATTTTTCAAGGTCCTCAATTCTATGGTTGTTATAAATGGTGTACCATTGCCTGTGTTAACCAAACAGATTTGTACGAAATCCAGTGAAGGTACATAAATGATCTCCTTGGATTGGTCAATGGATGCATTGTATACAGTGACTGTATCCCAGTGGTTAGGTCCCAGAAGAAGATCGAACAGTGGTAACAAATTTTTGCCATCATAATTTCCATACAGAAAAACAGTGCGTATGAGATACTTGGAGCCTCTTGTGACGCTTATTTTGTAGCAGTTCCTTTTTCCTTCTGGGAAACTTCGTAGCCTCCACAGTTGTCGTTGACTGTGTCTGCTGATCTCTTCAGATGTTATTGTTCCACTCACACCGGTATTTATGAAATCTGCATCCGAAACGTAATTTATGGCTAATGATGGCTCAGTATAGTTCACACCTGCTTGAGCTCCACAATCTATGCTGATGAATCCTAAAACATAAACATGCAATAGTTATGCATGGCACTTGAGACTTCAGCAAAACTTTTATAAAATAATAATGATGATGATGAAAATGTTTTAATTTGTTAACAAACCTGGTTGGCCCTTAGCTGGAATGAGAATGAGAAGTCCTACAAAAGTAACTAGGATACTCGATGACATTCCCATTTTTCAGTACCTTATGCTTTCTGGGTTTGAAGTAGATATGGTGCATATATACAAAAGTGCTAACTGTGAATAGTTGAATCATTCTTAGAGTTCAATATTTAATGAAAACAATTATTAACTAGAGTTCACTGATATTGTAATGGAATAATATTAGTGTATATGTCAGTAACATAGTTGACTTGTTAAAGTACGTACGGTTTTTCATCAGCTTTACGGATAGGTTAAAGAACTATATAATTAACAAGCTCATAATACTAATTAATATCTGTGATGTGTACAAGGGAATTATCTAAGAAATCCGAAAATCTAGATATCGGATTTTGAAAGCTCTGACTGATAAACTTGATATTGTATCAAGGTAATCTTGGTTGGAAGCAATCTCATATAATAATAATGGATGATGTCTATAAATACACAAAATTAACAAGTGGAAAAAAATTAATTTCCTAGTCTTAAGATTACGGTGCAGTGGAAAAGGTCATGGGATTATAATAATTAGCTTTTATTTTGTCAAAAATTTAAGACGTTTTTTAGATACTTTAAAATCTTATTTTATGTTTGTCCTCTCTAGTTAGATTGGATTTAAAATAAGCCTTATTTTTCGGGAAAATTGGTTTTAGAATTACTCAATAAGGGAAAATGAATGATAATATTTATTTGATGTAGATTTACATTTACTCTTTTGTATATTAATCCCAGAGAATCATTTTGTACCACAATCAACTATACACTTAAAAAATTGAAGTTTATTTCTTTTTTTTTTCTTCTAAAATTTCACTACTCCATATATCACATTTTGTAACATTAAAAAAAATGTTACTAAAACATGAAAAATGTTACTAGAAGGAATTAGTAACATTTTATCACATGTTACCTATAACCCATGTTACTAATAATATTTAGCAACATTTTTACATGTTAACAGTAACATTTGCAAGAATGTTACCAAAAGCTTTTAGTGATATTTCTTTAATTGAAAGGCAACATTTTAAAAGTGTTAGTAAACA
>Ga0214543_1007258_pt1 | contig 19173 bp, 5 predicted proteins | sample CNSS2metaG_FD_160094 | JGI IMG/M metagenome (GOLD analysis project Ga0214543, IMG submission 160094) | Root nodule microbial communities from cowpea collected in UCLA plant growth center, Los Angeles, California, USA - CNSS2 | ecosystem: Host-associated > Plants > Roots > Nodule | place: USA...
TACTAAAGAGACAACCGATTATATAAATAAAAGTTACAGTCTTAAACTGCAAAAGGTTCTTAATTGCAAGCTAGAGAAGGGTTGGATTGGGCATGAGTCTCTAATGTGACACAAGATTACACACACACATGGGATTTCAAATGAACTAGGAAAACAAGAATAAAATAAAAGCAAATAACTGAAACTTCTCTAAGTCATAGCCACTGCCATCTTTCTCACTCTGCTTCATCACTCTTTTCCACATCTTCAGGTACTGACACGATTACCATTGGATGGCACATAGTATTGCATTTCGGTGTCATTCTTCGGATCCTTCATTGCTTCTTTCATACCGTCTTCCGTGCTCACCTCTTCACTCTTCCCCCAGAGAACAGCATAGAGCCCCAAAACGATCAACAGAGACCCTATGGCACTAAACAAAAAAACAAATGTGAGCCAAAACCAGTTATTATTATTTTGATCGGTGAAAAACAATAATGCATGCGATTTTCTTACGTTCCAACATATAATTTCTCTCGCAGCAAAGCCCAGCTTAAAACGGCAGTGAGGACTAACTGCAAAGGGGTAAATACGGATACATAAAGAGGACCTTTTCTCTCAATGGCCCATGACATAAGGGAATACGATAACCCGGTCGCCATTATTCCCTGCAACCAACATTAACATATACTTAGTATATGAATCAATGCATAGTGTATATCAATTCTTTTTTAAGGTAGCATGTGCATGTACCGCATAAAGAGCAGCGGAAAGTCTCATGGCATCGTGCAGTGACCAAGCTGAGGCACTGTGGTCGAAACATAATGCAATGAACATGCACTGAAAGCTTGCCAAGAAACACATTAAGCCTGTGCTTGTGTAAGGAGCTGGGAACTTCTTGCTTATGTCGGTCTGAAACACGAAAATGAATAGGTATAAGATATAACACAGTGGTTCAGTTATGTAAGTTGTACTAAGTTAGGATATGATGTGCTTACTTGAATTACGAACCACAGCGCCCAAACAAGAGTGCTACCAATTAAGAGTAAAGGGCCTACAAACATGTTGCCTGAGCCAGAAGTGGTAGTTCCTTCCATTTTCTCTGCATATCTCCAGTGAATACTAGATTGCCCTAAACCTATGGTTTTTCCATGGTAGAATGACAAAAGCAGCGCTCCACTCACACACAATATTGTCCCGAATACCTTTGCTAGCCCAGACCTCTGCTTGATTCCTAGATTCTCTTGTCTTTCCAAACAACAAAACAAAACAAAGATTAAAACATAGTCGCCATGTTACTATTGTGGGAATAAAAGGTATTTGGTACCAACCTGAAGATAACTGCCAGGATAAAAGTGAAAGCTGGCAGCAAATTCGACAGTGCACATGCAATTGTAGCAGTTGAAAATTTTAGCCCCACAAAATATAGAATCTGGTTTCCTGTGACTCTGCATTCAAGTTCAGTGTGATTAATGTTATGTTTACCTCTGTTAATGTTATATTTTGGAATAAATTAATCAAATAGATAAATAAAATACATTACCCTGTCAAGGACGATAGTAATATCCGAAACATAAGCTCCTTTGTCAACCTGGGAAGTGTCTTCCTGATGAAAGAGGAGATGGAGAAAAAATGAAGTTACCTTATTAAAACGTAATACAGGAACGCAAATTTATGCATGCAAGATGCCTTTACTGATGGGACCAGATTGGAACAGTAAATAAGGTTAACGTCAGCAGCCAGAAGAACCTGACAATTTCCACCGATCGAGATTTCTCGTAGAAGTACGAGACAAACATAAATGAATCTCTTTAGTATTTGCCAAAAAAAAAAAAAAGTGAATGCCATATTTAAGTCACGGGTTACTGCTACGTCTCTAAGGCAACATTTTCGTTTCAGAAACTGCGTGAAACGTGTTTGAAGTTGCTGGCACGTAACATGCAGAGAGACTGATAACGCGTCCTACATGCATGCCATTTAGCATCTTCCTTTTTCGGTATCTATATTACTCTGCAAAAATGTTTAGGAGACAGAGTAAAGCAGTTCTTGAATCAAGCATGGAGTTTTCCGTCGACTGAGTGACTATGGATGTTGTCTTTTTGATAATATTTTTGTTATATCTTCCCCCTCTTCATGCATGTTCTTCGCTTCAGTTTCCCAGTAAGGCAAGAAGCATCATTCATGAATTTCCGTATATTTCCCAGTTTCGTTAACCATTTTGAAAAAGTTTGAGATTGATTGAGTTCAAGATAATCAGGAAGACTCATCAATTTGATTAAAGAAAACTGTTTTCTTGATTATAATTTGCGTAATAAATGGAAAAGGCGTTACTTAATAAGAACAACTATCACCTCTCTTTTCAGAGTGGCCTCTACCCGATTAATACAACAAGATATACACAGACACATGAATAGATAGATAAACGGCACCATCAACCAAAACCTTAGGGATCGACGGTGAGACTCTGTCAGAAATGTTAGTACTTCAAACCCTTTCATGCATGCAAATAGTGTATATGAAATGAAACAAAAACCATAGAGTTAAGGGTGTATATATAATTTAATAAGGTACCATTCGAGCCAATAAGCAAAGGGAGCAATGGAGACGGTGGCAAAGAGTTGTCGATACGCAACAAGGACAAGAGGGCTCATCCCAGATTCTATGGCGAGCTTTGAAGTGATATTCATGACGGCATAGACCAGCTGCACCACAATCATTAACATGAGGGGAACGAGACCGCTAGCCATGTTTCTCTCTTTCACTCTTTGCCTTTGAAGTTTGAAGAGAGTGTTTTACAATGAAAGAGCAGTGTTTGTTTGTGAATGAGATGCATTAGAGATGTTACGTGTATATATAGAGGAATAGACTCGGGCAAGTTGCGTGAAGTAAGAGTCAAAGAAACGGTGACACTTTGCTATGGGACTAATTACCTTTTTACATAAAAGAACGGTTTCCATAGATATTTCTTGCAGTAGTTTGGGCTTTTTTGCGAGGTTTGGTAGCTTTCAATGCATTCAGATTGGTGAAGTAACTTACAATAACTCGTTGGCTCCACATTTTGGCATGTCAACAAAATCAATAAATAAAAGGGACCCATCACTCTATGCCAGCCTTGTTCCACGTTGGCACCAGATTGCATGCACTAACTTGATACTTCTCTCTTCCTTGAATTAAGCAGCGTTTCAAAATATGCATAAAATAGAGTGAGTGGGGGAAGTTTCACTTTCTGGCACCATTTTCAAGGCCAAATTAGTTACAATTTATTATCACATTTACTTTCTGATGGCCTTGGGGAATGTAAGTGGAGTAAATTTCTGCTGCTTACAGTTAAGACTGTGCAAGTCTCTTTTATTCATATAGCCAAATGCAAGGATGGGTTTGAAGCTGAAGTTGGCAAATTTTCAAAATGTAAGGTTTTTGTAGATTTTACTCCACCCTAAATCATCATTATCTTCACCTTCACTTACCCTCACGAGAAGTTTGTTTCTAATTTTGAACAAACGTTTTTGATAATGCTATCTTAATACAAATGTTTGTAGACATTGCTTTAACCATCCATATGGCAAACTCTTCTATATATATAGTTCAGTCATCATATACATTTTGTCGTCGCACCAATACGTGGCGAAAAGAGTGTTACAAAAGAGAATGTTAATTAAGTTGTCTTCGTTGGAAGGCTGATTAAGAAAAAGAGTGGAAAGTTTTCTGACGTAAAATATTTACTCCTATCAATTTAAAGCGACAAAACGTACTTAATGATTACTAATTTCTAAGTAAAAGCATTTAATAAATGTGTTAAGTGTAACACTTAGTTTAATGTTGCTTATATATTCATAACAAATATGTGGCATATGTTCATTTATTACGGCATTAATCCTGGCCTTAAATCACACGTAAGTGGTTCTTCTTAAAACTCAAACAAGTGTCGGACTTTATTTTCAGGAAAAGTAATGCAGCCAAAGCTAAAGAATATTATTAGTGAGAAACAAAATTAACACATATAAGTAAAGTACAAGAGATAATAAAAAATAAAGTGTTACCGATATAAGTTCTTGTGTGTGGGCATGTAAATCTCTTTTAAAATTAGAGCTAATATCTTTTTTATTTATAATATAGTAATTTTTGTTTGATCTTAACCAATAAAAAATTATGTTTTATTTCAAACGAAGACAATAGATTTTGTGTAAACAACTCAGAACTTCATTAAACTGATAATAGTGAATTTTGTAAATGTGAATATGAATATTATATTACATTTGAATCTTTATACTCGTAGAAAAAATTAAGAATTAATAATTAACCCTCCACAAATTAAACCTTCAACTAACATGTCAAAGTGAGCTAATCTTGCTCGCACGGATTGACTCATCACTAGCTAAGTTAAAAATAAGTGAACCCAACCCGGCTCATTTTACGGTGAGACAGAAATTTTGCAATCTGGCTCAACTCACCATGGGTTGGTGGATTAAGTGGATTGTTTCACCAACCCACATAAAAAAATATTTATTTATTTATTTATAAGTATTTAAATATTTAAATATTTTTTTAAGCAACTCATGAGATGACAATCACAATAAGATCAATAACTAATGTCTTCATCATGCTCACCACCAATATATGATGAACTGTTTTTAAGAAAGTATCCATATAATCCAAAAAAACATGGCTAATCTTATACATTTTCTGTCATGTTATTCAACAAAATATAAATAATAAAACTACACATTCATTTCATGCTAATTTAGAATAATTTGTTTATAAGACGGTTGTTTGAGTAATTTACCACAAAGATTATAATTAAAGATTAAAGTATCAACGTATATAACTTGACAATCATATTAATTAAACATTCAAACTATTAAAGTATTATTGAGCAATATTCTAGCATTTAAAAATATGAAATTAGTGGTATATAATTAAGAGTAGTAAAAAAATAAAAAAAAAATTATAAAAAAAATGTTAGTAGCTTAAGTAGGTCAACCCACCTTCAACCCGGGTCGAACCCATGGGTTAATAAGTCGGATTGAGTTCAATCCACTTTTAAAAAAACTGAATTTTTCTCAACCCAACCCAGCTCAAACCCGTGATGAGCCGAATTGTAACCCATTTTGACATCTCTACCTTCAACAACTACTTGAATGGGTAAGTATTTGATTTACTACCATAGTTATTGACATAATTTGTTTTTAGTACAATAAAAAATTACAATTTTAATGTAAAATTATTAATTTTATTTAAATTGCATTAATGTTATTTGTATTTATTATAAAGAAAATTAATGTTAATATACAAATAAGTTTGAAAGCTCTTTTCTCTTTTCTTTTTATTTTATAAAAGATTAAATATGTTTTTGGTTTCTCAAGTTTCAGTGAAATTTAGAATTAGTCCATCTTCAAAAAATTTTATCAATTTAGTCCTTCATCTTTAAAAATACGTGCATTTAGTCATTTTAACAAAATTTTGTTAAGTTTATCTGACGTTTCAAATGCATTTCATGATAGTATTTGAATTGTTTACACCGTTTGACACATTTTCGCTTTAATGTTAACTCAAATATTATCATACGTCAAATAAACTTAACAAAATTTAGTAAGAATGACTAAATTCATGCATTTTTAAAGATAAATAATTAAATTGGTATAGAATTTCGAAGAGAAACTAATTCCAAAATTTACTTAAATTTGAAGGACCAAATACATATTTAACCCTTTTATAAATCTAAAATACTTAGTGCTTCATTCAATGTTAACTCAATATTAATCTTAATTTTCATTCAACAAACACACCACACGTGATAATTATACCAAAAATTAGATAGATGTTTAATCGTATTATAGCCTTCAACAAATTTAAAATAAAATTAACAAAATTATAGTCATTATAATAAGATGGAAAAAAAAAATCTTATCATACTCAAAATAAAATATATCATATATTGAATCGATTATTTGTCCACCATGAATAATATACTTTTTTTAGAAGAGAATAAAAAACATTTTGTCTTCCTATTTTATTTTTATTTTTATATGTTTATATATGTAAAAGTTATCCAGACTAAACCTTAACCGGTAGCAATTGCAATTACATGTATTACATTACTTTTTAATTTAATTAAAAAATGTAAATAACTCTGATTCTCTTTTTGTTGCATAAAAATACAAAGTTATCGAAGTAAATTAAAATTAAAAAAAGTAAAATATAAATAGTTAATATTTGGAATAAAAAATAGAATATAGTTTTGTACCCCCCACACACACACACACATATATATATATATATATATATGATGTTTTTTAGTCCCAAATTAAATATGATGTTTGATCCTTTATCCAAGAATCCATATAAATTATTCTTTCTATTGATTTTATTTTTTGTTACAAAAATATTTGTAATTAAACCTGTGACATGTATTGAGTTGTGTTGGGGAACAATTAGAAGAACATCCATGAATTTTTTTAAATGATTATTTTTTTTTGTATATGTAGAAGTTAGTATATGGAAGTGTCATAAGCCGAGTTAGACCTATTGTAAACCATCCATTAATGTTATATGTAATTTTAATGAATATTCAAGATCATTTATGTACTAAAACAATTTTTAGCTTTGATTAATCACTTGACCTTATAAAAAAAATACTACATAGAATAATGAATGACATCAGAATGATATTAATGTTTCTAATAATAAACTGATATTTGATTTATAACTGATACATTAATATGAGACCCAAGAGGAATAATAAATAAGACCAAAATGATATACTTGTCATTTAAAATAAACGTTTCTATAATAAGTTCATATTTTTCATATTTGATTTGTGATGAAAAGCGTAATAACATGAAAAACAAGGAAAATTTATAGAAAATTTGGATCAACCTAGTGATAGTGTACATTGAGTATCATGCATTGTAAAAACTAATAAATAATATTCCAAACATATGTTTCCAAAATAAGTTGGATTTGTGAAGTCTCACGGTACATCACAATTAATTTGACTCTTCCAAAATTCATACCTTGTTGAACTAAACTTTCACATTTAAACTTGCATGCATATTATTTTGGTCCTTCTTCTTATCATTGCTTCAACCCCACTGAAAGATATCATGTTTGTTTTAGATGAGGATTGGATCATACTTCTACCTATCTCCTTTTCAAAACAACCCCATTTTTATGATGAATTTAGTTTTGGACCTGTCTATATATCACTCACTAAAAAGAAGACAATACACTTTTTTTTTTAATATGAACCAAACAACGTTACTTCAATTATATTATTTATTTTCTTAACATAATATTACATATTATTATTTGAATAAAAATTCTACTTGTTTTTATTCGAAAGTAACATATAGATATAGATATGAGTACATTAAAGTGGTAAACAAAATGAGTTCAAATTTTTTACTAATTTTTTGGTATTATTTTTTAATATTATCTTTAAAATACATTGATGTTAATATTTTAATTTTTTTAAAATATTTTAATACATCGATATAATTAACAATAAAAATATAATAACAGAAATTCAAGTAAAATATTTCAAAATTTGGAGATTCGATAAATCATACAAATTTAATAAAAAAATTAATTAAATTTTTAAATTTATTATAAACTCAAAACTTGATTAAATATAATAAAACTTCATAAATCTAATAAAATATTATATTAAATTTTGTAATAAGAAAAATGGCTCATACGTATTTAATTATTTTAGATAATTAATCAATAATTATTGAAAAGTTCAGTACTTAGAAATTATGATAAAGTATAAGAAACAACCAATATAACTTTTACTTAAAGATTTAATTAAGGACACTAAAACCCACAACTAAAACACACGTAGAGAACATTTTACTTAAAGATCCTAAAACACACGACTAAAACACTAAAACACACGTAGAAAACATTGTACTCACTACATGGAAAAGGTTTGGACATTAATTAGTTCTATGTGTCTGGCCTTAAATAATAAATTATTATATTAAATATTGTAAGAAAGATTATTGCTCATAACTAGTAGATTATTCTACATAGTTGATTAATAATTAATGAGCAGTGAATTACTTGGAAATTGTGATAGATCGTGTAAGAAACACAACCCAAGATATAAGTTTTACTTAAAAAATTAGAATAAGCACACTAAAACGCACACCTAACCTTGTACTTACTGCATGCAAAATGATTAGACAGATATCAGTTCCATGTGTGCTCTAACCTTAAATAATAAAATATTATATTACATGATGTATAAAAATTAGTAATAAGTAGTTTATTATTCTTGATAATTAATCAATAATGATAACCTTGCATTCAACAAAAGGATTGGACAAATAATCAGTTTCATGTACTTTAGCCTTAAATAATAAAATACTATATTAAATGTTGTAAAAAAAATTACTACTCATAAATAGTTGATTATTCTAGATAATTGGTCAATTAAAGAGAAGTTCATTACTTAAAAACTGTGACATTGAAGAACTGAAAAAGTGGTGAAAATAATCATAAGGATTTTAAATCATTCTCAAACAAATTCATGTAACATGTTAATATCTTTGACTGTTTGGAAGCGTTTAACTTAGTTTAACTTAAAAACGCTCAAACTATATAAAATCAATGACACTCAACGGTTAATGATGTTAATATATTTGATGATTTAGATATATTTAACTTAAAAACGGTCAAATTAAATAAAATCAGTCCACGCTCGACATTTAATGATGTTAGAAAATAAATTATAATCAATTTCATAATAAATTAGTAATTAATTAGGAGAAATTATCCAAAAAAATAACACAAGAGTTGCAAACAGAAAGCCTTCTCACATAAACTTATACCTTTGTAGAGACTTCAGTGGAATTTTGTACATATAGATAGCACATTGTCAATTCTTTTTACCATGTCAAAATCAAATTCGGAAAATAATTTTACATTAGCATGCTTTATTTACATAAACATAAAAAAACATATCTAAAATTCGATTTTCGAAAATCGAATTCTGAATTAACACAGTAAAAACGTGTTATTTGGATAAACAAAACCTTCGTTATATGTTATTTTGGTAAAAAAAAATTGCATATGTGTGAAAATTTTGACTTCAATGAAAACAAACATATGCAATATCAACTTATGTTGCAAAAGAACATTTTTCTGGGAGCAAGTGAAAATAATACTAATTACTTGTGCATGGTTCCAGAAACGAAAAAAAAAGACTGCCATCTGGTCCAGCTCATTAATGTAGCTCTTGATGACAGACACTATTTATAACACACATAATCTGTTACGTTAATTATAATGGAAATTAACACTGTACAACACTCTTTTAACCAAAGAAAGAGGAGGCAGAACACTGTGTAAGAGCACCACTTAATGTGTATTAATTCTATTAATTTTATATTAAAAACTAACGTTATTAAATATATTAATTAAAATAATATAAATACATATAAAAGATTTTATAAAAATAAAAATATCTTTTTAAATTTTTAGATAATAATTTTTTGATATAAAAAATAATTTTAGAATTTTAAAAATCTAAGAAAATTTTGTTGACACTTGAAGATTTTATAAGTGAAAACTTTAAATTGTTTTTTTTATAATTTTTTTTAGATATTTAACTCTTCTTTTAATTTTTATATTAATTTAAATTTTCTTATGTTTTAATTATATTTATTTTTTAACATTATTAAAATATAGTTATTTTATTATTTTTTAATTTTTATTAATAAATATTAAATAAAATATAAAACACATATATAATATATATATAATATTTATGTGTATTTTTGTCCTTTAAATTAAATAAAATTACATTAATAGTTATTAAGTCAAATTTCATTTTATTTGATAACACATTTAATTTTGTACTTTTATAATATTTAATGCATATTAATTAACTTTAAGTGCCTTCAAATTTATTAGCACCCTAAAACAATTATATTTCTCCTGCACTATCTATAATATAAGATTGGTGTTTGGTAAAAATTGGATTCTGTTTTGGGGAATCAATTTCATTTAAGATAAAATGTATTTATATTTTTCTTTCATAGTTATAAATTACATTTAATTATTATCTTGATCTTAATTTTTGTTGTTTTTATTCAATTAAGTTTTTTTTTTTAATAAGTCGTGTTGTATATTAAATCGATTTTCAATTTAGTATATTTTTTTAATATTTATATAAACTATGTTAACACTATTTTCATGTGTTAATTCTTAATAATTCTTTTTTCCATTTTCTTGAAGTTTTTTTATATGAATATAGTGTGGTGTCTTAATGTCACATGTTAATATTTGTGTCACATGATGCTAATAGGGATGTCAAAAAAATTCGTACACATTGATATTTGCGAATAAAATACGTAACACATTGAAAATTGATATTATAAATGGATACCCGTGGGTAACGGGTAGGCGTATTTTAATACCTTTGTGTTAACGGGACGAGTACAAATATCATAGTATCCATACCCGTGGTATCCGTATCCGCTATACTCTACTTTAAATTAAAACAAAATTAAGAAAACATGATTAAAATATTAACACATTGATTTTGAATGAGTTATTTTTTTTCAATTGGTTTTAAAAAATCTACATTTCTTTGCAAATTGTTGTTCAACACTTTTTAAGTGAATTATTTACACTTTGTTTGAAATTTATAAATGTTATGCCTTGTATTTTTATTTGAATTTATGGTTAAAATATGTTGTTAAATAATAAAAAAATACATGCGGGTATCCGTGAATATTAAAAAAATATGCAGGTACCCGCATAACGGATACCCGTACGGATATAGTACGAGGCGTACATTTTTCAGTGAGTAGGATACGAGGAAGCTACTACCCGTATCCTACCTGTGTGTTGACATCCCTAATCGCTAGTACATGTGACAATACATGTATCAGCGCACACGTGACCGTGTCAGTGTCTTTTATTTAATTTCTATATTTATTTTTCTACTCAATTGAGTTACATTATTTATAATAATCAGTCAATGTTATTCGAGTCCAAAATATGGTTGAATTAAAATTACTCATCAACAAAACTGTATAAATTACAAAAGTTGTTATATTTTATGAAAAAATATTGCAAAATGATATTTATTTTATAAAATTGATTTAAGTATAAAAATTAAGTAAAAAATGTAAATTGTATTAATAATTTAGTTTAAATTTTATGTGAAAAATAACATTTTTTAGATGACTTGAATTTATAAATAAGTTAACAAAGAAAAATATAATTTTTAAATTATTTTAAATACTAAATTTTAAAGATTACAATAAGAACTTTATATTTATATTTTTAATATTTGTTTTTTGTAGTCAATAGTCAACTTGATTGCCATATTAAATAAGATGGGCAAAAAACATTTTTAATAAAAAAATTCAAATTAAAATTTAAAATTTGTATTTTTTAAATTAAATTTAAAAAAATGAATTTCAATATTTAGGTGGGATGTTTTGGTGTATAAGTTCTAACACATTGTTTTAACACAAATATATAAGTTATAATTAGGCTTAATTACTAAATTAATTTGATTTTTGTGAGAAACAACATTGGTTGATTTTAAAAATTTGGGATTCAATTGAGACAAAAGATAGATATAGGGAGTGAATTAAATACAATACACTAGCATTGTCATATGGTGCTAACACATGTAGGTGACACTGACACTAACAGGTGATGACACGATACAAACATTGACATGTGAAGTGGTGTCCAATGACACCAAGTTAGCGGTTACTGTCACAGTGGTGTCCGACAACGCTACAATGACGACCGACAGTGTATTAGAACAACAATTTGAGAAAAAATTGAACCTGAGCAGTTGACTAATTGACTATATTTCCTTTAGGTTGTTTTTTTTATTACAAATGGTTTAGAAAATTCGGAGCAATACCCAATTGCTCAAAACACAAATTTTAGTTTTTCTACAAATCAAGACCAAGTACAATCAAATAACAAGTAACTCAATATAAATTTCATCAAATTCAACATACAACATCACATTCACTACCAAGATGATCAATTCACACTAAAATTCAACAGAAGACCTAATTTTCCTTACCTCTAGTGTAACTCAAGCTTGAAAGAACGAATCCCCAATATGATTTTGAACACCAAAATCTCAAATCAACCTAGAGAAACCAAAACGAATAAATCACATAGAAAAATGAAGCTATGATCATGATCAAAGAAAAAAATTTAAAACCTCAAACTAAGAACAAGAGATGTTAGATTTTTAACTTACGTAAATAAAGAAACTATTCAGAGAAATATGTTCAAAGAGAATCTCAAAGATATTGAAACTCTTAGTTCTGATTAGAGGGAAGATGAAGTTGAAATGAAAATATGAACGAAATTATATGTTTTGACGTTTATGAATAACTAGCTTTTTATTCTTTTAAATAGAAAAGATTTACAGTAGAAAAATTTTATAATTACTACTTCACAGCACAGTGAAATAAATTACAGGCATAGTAAATACTTCCTGTAAATAAGTCTGTGAGATTATCTTTTTGTTAAAAATATAATTTTAAGAATGAACTTGACAATCGCTTATAAATTATTTTGTTACGAAGGTATAAAATATGAATGTATGCAAAACTTCAAATAAGTGATGAAAAAAACAATTTGATAAAGAATTAGGTTGATCGAGTTGAAATTAATAATAAATAAGGAAAAAACACCATGTACCTTACAGGACAGATTTAATACAAGGGACACAAAAATAAATTAAAGTGAAAATATAATGAATAAATACGTGTATATTGTTTACTGTATTATTCCATCACATGTGATTCATCGTCATGGTATAACAAACTACAGACTATTTAGATCTGTTTTTATTTAATTATAATTTATTAGTTAATTATAAAATGTTGAATATATCTTAAAATCATCTTATCCGTCCATTATTTTTTTTGGTCAGTTGAGAGTATTTTTCCCTCGCATTTCCACAACCTTTAGTAAATAGTGTATCTTAATTCCGCCTCTCCTTTTAACCGTACACAGTAAAGTAGTGTAATGATTTGAGAAGAGAGAAGCAAATAGTGTGAGTATAATACAAGAGTAGAAGTAGAACTGTAGAAGAAGTGGTTAAGAAAGAAGTGGTCACCGACACCACACAACATAGCACAGTGACAGTAGCATGGGTTGTGGCGGTGCAGTCTCGCATCTCATTCTCACTGCAATGGCAATAGCAATAGCGATTCCATTCGGTGGCTGCGATACGCCTCCGGTGGTGTTTGTCTTCGGTGATTCCAACTCAGACACGGGTGGACTCGCTTCCGGACTCGGTTTCCCTATCAATCTTCCCAATGGCCGCACTTTCTTCCGAAGATCCACCGGTCGCTTGTCCGATGGACGCCTGGTCATCGACCTACTCTGTCAGTCAACTTTCCCCTCTCCTTCTTCGCATTTTCATTTTCTTTTACCAACTTCCATAGTTATACATATTATTCATATTTCAATCACCAAATGTTTCAGATTCAAAATTTAATAAACCCAATTACTACTGTATTATACTCCAAAAGAGCTGTAGATCGTAATGAACAATCATAAAACCATCCTCCTTCTGTTCATTGTTCAGTGTAATTAATGTAAGGATAGTGGAGATGGAGCCATATCCAGCTAAGGGGCTGAATGTGATGTCAATACGGCGTCGTTCGTTCGACACTCTGTATGTATTGTTTTGTAATTGGGCCTGGCTTCTGGATTCCAATAGAGTCCAATACGAACCATAACGGGCCCAACTGTCTGCATCTTTAAATTTCTTGAATCATTCCTACATTCCCAAATGAAAGAGATAGAAGATCATTTGAGATTTAAATGCTGTAAAAAGAAATGTTCTTGTATCACCCGGGTTTCATTTCAATCTGAAACGGGTCATGTAAAACCCATGTGTACCTTCACCATGAGAAGATCCCCGGTCCTTACTTTCTGACATTTCTTTTTTCAATTTCGAAATGTTACTTTTACCTGATTCGTCTTTTTAATACTGATAAACAGGCTCAGTATTGGGATTTTTTTTTTAATTAAATTTCAAATATCAAAGTATGACAATTGACTGGATAAATTAGAGATAACAAAGTCGTTATTTAAATTTCAGAGGTACGGGTCGTTATATTATTACATTCTCACTCTTTAAAATCTTTGCATCGAACAAGACTGACTAGAATTTAGTGATGGTTCTCTTTGATGACCATCTAAGTAAGTCATTTTCAAATCTATAACCTGATCTTTGGTGATTCATAATCAAGATTTTTATCGATATTACAAGTACTCTAGTGTATTTTTGAATAACTATATTTCAATTTTCAACACTGTTTGTCGTTATGTTTTAATCAATATAGTGAGATAAACTGAAAGGACAGGGAAGATACATATTTTGTGTACAATTTATACATTTATACGAAGTAGTATTTTTAATGAGTAATAGACATATTCAGTTTAATTTTTTTACACTATTTACCAACAAAAAATATCTTTCTGTATTTTAAAAATAATTATTATAAAAATTTTACAAATTTCACTTTGCAATTTTAAATATTAGTGTAAAATCTATTTATGCTTCTAAAATGTGTTATTTATTCTTTTCACAAATTATGTAATTTTTACTGCCAGTGGCAATTGAAAAACGGTACTGCCTAATGAAAGCTGAGGGATTAGGAATTAGGATGCTAGTTTCATGTACCAAAATATTTTCCAATCTAAAAATACTTTCCTTCTAACATTTGCAGGCCAAAGTTTGAATGCAAGTTTGTTGGTACCATACTTGGACGCCTTGTCCGGAACCTCATTCACAAATGGAGCAAACTTTGCTGTGGTGGGGTCCTCTACTCTCCCTAAGTACGTCCCTTTCTCCTTAAATATACAGGTCATGCAATTCCGGCGTTTCAAAGCTCGTTCTCTTGATCTTGTTACAGCAGGTAGATTTCCTTTGCGATATCTTATATCTCCTTAACTTAAAAAATTGAAAAATTAAATGGTCTGAACTGTCTTTGTGACCTTTGTTTTAAGTATTTTGACTGCTATATTTGTTTTCCTCTGAATATCATGCATGCTAAACAGTCAACTAGTGAAGCTTTAAGCTGTCATTTTTCTCAGTACTCTGATTCTTTTCTGAGTTCTTTCATTATACTCGTTCAAATAATGGAGTCTGATGCATTGGAGTTCAGATTTTCCCTGTGCTCTGATGCTTTCGCTGTTCAGATTTTAACACTACTTTTGTTAGTCTGCCTGCCTGTTTTATAAATGAATTGGCTTCTGCTCTTAAAAAGAAGTAGTACTCAATTAATGGGGAAAGAATATAATCAACATACATTTGAGTTTGTCTTTAAGAATGAACTGATTGGGCTGCAAACTTTCACAGGTGCAAGAAATTTCATCAGTGACGAAGGCTTCCGCAATGCACTCTACTTGATTGATATTGGGCAAAACGACCTTGCTGATTCATTTGCCAAAAATCTGTCATATGCACAAGTGATTAAGAAGATCCCATCAGTTATAACTGAGATTGAGAATGCTGTTAAGGTAGTTCAGTGTTCTTCATAATTGTTTAGTAAACTTATTATCTTTGTTTTGTACTAGTGATTTAGGTTGGTAGAAGGGGATGAGTGTATCATAAAATTAATCCTATTGTTCTAGCCTATCCTTTATGACTAAATAATTTATCTCTTCTAATTTATTTCCTTTTTATTCAGTGCTTTCTCTGTTTCTCAGTAGGTTATACGTAAGAGGGCAAAGAAATTTGTTCGTAACTGCTGAGTTTCCTTTTATTACTAGTTCTTCGTTGTTTTTTTTATAGATCCTTCTAAGAGTGTGATGTTTTCCTCTTTGTATGCAGAATTTACATAATGAAGGGGCCAGGAAGTTTTGGGTTCACAATACTGGGCCATTGGGCTGTCTTCCTAAAATACTTGCACTGGCCCAGAAGAAGGATCTAGACTCATTGGGATGTCTTTCTAGCTATAACTCTGCAGCAAGGTTGTTTAATGAAGCGCTGTTTCACTTGAGTCAGAAACTAAGATCTGAACTGAAGGATTCTACTTTAGTCTATGTTGATATTTATGGCATTAAGCATGACCTCATTACAAATGCCGCAAAATATGGTAATCCAAGCAAACACTTTCTTCTCCTTGAAGTATCTATAATTATTTGACTCATTTTTTTCTTACTAATTTGAATCAAGTTTTCCTTGATTTCACTCCATTCACTCTTTTGTTACTAATCTGAAACAAGTTTTCCTGGATTTCGCTCCATATGTTATGAGGACATAAATGACACAGATAAGTACATATATTTGGATAGTGAAATGCCAACAACATATTATTTTACACACTCCTTTGAAGACACTCTTTACGATTGGATGAAATTTTGTTTAATACCACATTTTTGTTAGTTACATATCTTTATTTAGAATTTTAATAAATACTATAGAATGTGTTTAAAAGATGCATTGCTAGTACTCCTTAGTTAGCTTAACTTGGTAATGGTTCAAATTATTGCATTAATTATTATCATCATAATTTTGATGGTGTTTGTAAATGCATAATTGATTAGGTTTCTCAAATCCGTTGATGGTATGTTGCGGCTTTGGAGGGCCTCCTTACAACTTTGACGTAAGGGTAACATGTGGTCAACCTGGTTATCAGGTTTGTGACGAAGGGGCTCGATATGTAAGCTGGGATGGAATTCATCATACAGAAGCTGCAAATACGTTCATAGCTTCTAAGATACTTTCCATGGCTTATTCCACACCGCGGACACCTTTTGATTTCTTTCGCCGTCACTGAGTGTGCAAAGCAATGAATCAAAGGTTAGTTCATGGGTTGTTGGTTTACCAAATCTATGTAGTTTCCAAGAACAGAGTCTTTCATGAAGTAATGCACGTGCTGGAGCTCTAAAAAGTTAGAGCCATGCAATTTGGTTGTGTTCTTATGATATCAGAATTTGGTTTTTATTTGACACTATGGATGTATGTTTATTATCTAAACAATTGATGACTCACATTAATGCATTTTTGGCCTATATTAGAGATGGGACATGTAATTGAATCAGTGTAAAAAAACTAGACTTTAAATAATCGTTGTCGAAAATAACTAAATTTATATTTTTAATTATACTATTTTAAATTGTTATGAAAACAGATATTGTAGAAGTTCTCTGATAAAGGAACTCAAAAGAGAATGGAAAAACAAAAAAAGAAAAAAACAGAGTAAGAGTTTTCTGAAAATAAGATCTTTCTGATATGTTATCTAAAACCATTTACAAGCCTTGTACTGAGTAGTTACCACTCAGAGTTAAATAACTTAGAATTAATTTAGAAGAATCATAAAGTCTCAAGCTCCAAATAACATAATTAATACAATGATGCAAAATTCAGGCATAATAATTTTACTTAATGTAGCTCATTAAATAAAATGTTTTCTTTGATAAAATTAATGATAATTGACAAAATAATGTATACTTGCAATTCTAAATACGAGTTTTATCCATCTTAAACGTATTTCAGATTAAATAAAAAAATAGAACGTAGAACATTTAAAAAAAAATCGAACAAATTAATTTTCCTCAACAATGTTTTACTGTCTTTTGATGGTTTTGAACCAATTTGATTGGGTTTTAACCGTTTCAGAGTTGAGTGGGTTTTGGAGATCATAAATTGGTTGGACTTTCTGGTTTTTTGAACTATGTTCTAGGTTATGGGATATTGTTATATTATGCAAACAATTGACAACACACATTACTGTATTTTTTGCTATGACACGATCATGAATAATAAATCAATGCCAACAAATTGAGCGAATGTACTTCGAAATATTTGTTCTATTTTAATATATAACTTTTTTTTTCTTTTATGAAATATCTTGTTTAAAAATATGAAGTTCACTTTTTGAACCTCTTGCGTTCAAAGAGGTTTTTATGGAATCTCAGTTGAAGAGACATTAAAATAAAAATATAATAATGATAATAATGATGAGTTATTATAATAATTTATGAATAATAAAATGAGAATCGGATTTTAACATTTAAAAAAATGTAACTTTGGTGACTTTTTAACTTTTAACGTTATATTGGCTATAAATTCTTGAAAGACATTTTGTAGCATACATAAGAAGAATTGCATTAAGGGAAAATTGAACTTCCTAAATATTCATCATTCTTATATCTTGTTCCAAATGTATTACTGTTTTTGTTTTACCCAGAATAATACTTTTTATTTAAATTTATGAAATCAATAGTAAAAAGAGCATACAGCAACTGACCACATAAAAAGAGGATCTGCTTAGTTTGAAAAACTTGACAGTAAAAAAGAAAAGCATAAGGATCAACTTGCTTTTGAATTAAGTTTTTTACATTTATTCTCCTCCATAACTTTTTATAAAGTATAAGATTTGTACCGTTAAATCATATAATATCTTGTCTATCATCCGTGTAAATTTTATATAAATAAAATATAAAATATTTATGTATGTATAATTTTTTAATCAACATTTCTTATATTATATATAAAAACTTTATCATATGTCAAAGTAAAGCTGATTGATAAAATATCCAATAATTTTTAAATTGTAAAATGTGTATAAATTTGATTTATTTCTCACGAACTCTTCGTATAATTATTGGACTGATGGAATTTAATGTCTATAAAATATTATCAGGTGGAATAAGTACATCATACATCTCCATTCAAAAAATAAAACAAAACTTACACTGAAGTAAGTTTAATAGTATTTAAAATTAAGCAATTCAACTATGAAACTATTTGAAGCTAAATATAACTTATTCAATAATTAGTATACAAGGATATAACCTACTTTAGAAGTCTTTCCTCTAGGGATGACAACGGGGCGGGGCGGGGCGGGTACGGGTATCATGATCCCATCCCCATCCCCATAATAAAAATTCATCTCCATCCCCATCCCCAAACCCAACGGGTATACAACTTTTGACCCATCCCCATCCCCACCGGGTAACGGGTATTTTCTTATACCCATACCCATACCCATTTTTTTATTGTTCCATATATCAATTAAATATTTTTTATAAAAAAAATTTAAAAATCACATGATACTATCAAAATATTCAATATTAAAATAACATACTCTTTTTGATTTTCATGATGTCAAATATTAAGAAAAATATTATAATAGTATAAATCTCAAATTAAAGTATCAAATAACAACTAAATAA